>VFQQ010000781.1_pt1 | contig 54556 bp, 46 predicted proteins | sample 3512341 | NCBI WGS metagenome assembly VFQQ01 (sample SAMN10412373, study PRJNA504923) | tailings metagenome | isolation source: Relicate 2 Philex TSF1 revegetated site | place: Philippines: Tuba, Benguet | collected 2017-08-29 | reverse complement strand
TCAACATTAGCAGGTCTGTGTAAAGTGAGAACTATATAGTTCTTCTCTTCCAATCTAATATGATCCCATATCTCCGGTTTAATAAATTTCGACCTTTGTTTCATTAGTGTATCGATCATTGTATTCCCTACAAAAAAAATTCTTCCACTATCTATACCCTGTGTAATCAAATTTTCACTTGCTTTACGGGATGTTGTAAAGAAGTAATCTGATAAAGAATCAGTCACAATACGGTTTATTTCCTCGGGCATTGTCATATCCCCACTTCTTATACCGGCTTCTACGTGAGCAACTTTAGTATTGAGTTTTTTAGCTACGATTGTACACGCCATTGTAGAAGTTACATCTCCTACCACCACCACCAAATCTGCAGGGCTATCGAGTAATTCTCGTTCGAATTTAACCATGATATTAGCTGTTTGTTCAGCCTGTGTTCCACCTCCACATTCAAGATTTACATCCGGAGAAGGTATTCCCAATTGCTGAAAAAAACTATCGCTCATATTTTTATCATAATGCTGTCCTGTATGCACAAGTCTGTATGATATTTTTTTACCTGCCCTTGCACTGTTAGTGACTGCTTCAATTATTGGTGCGATCTTTATAAAATTAGGGCGTGCACCTGCAATTATTGTTATTCTCATTATTTAAATAGATATCCTTGATTTTGTTCTTAAGCTCTCTATTGCTGCAAAGCTGGCTTGACTTGAATTTTCCAGTTCATTAACTGGAATCATTTGTTCCGATCCGCTTTTTGTTATCTGCACTAGTCTTTTGAATTGAGCAGCATGCCCTTTATCAAGACCTGTTTTTAAAGAACTGAATCCTTTGAACCCATAGCCTGTTAGTGACTTGAAGTTATCGAGTACAAGTGTTTTATTATCCTGATAAATCTCTATTCGTTCTTTTGCATATGACTTACTTCCATTTGAGAAATAATTAATTACACCCTGAGAACCGTTTTGGAATTTCAAAGTAATGATCGCATTATCTGTATTTTTCTGATAGTCTAGCCCTAACGCACTCATATATACTTCAGTAACCAATGATCCGGATAAATATATCATTAGATCAATGAAATGACATGCTTCTCCAATAATTCTACCCCCACCTATTTTCAGATCGTGAACCCAAACTTCTGGAGGAATAAAACCTGCATTCATTGTAGCTATCATATTAATTGGAGAAACAGATTGGTTCAGCAATTCCTTTGCTTTAACTGAGGTTGGAGCAAATCTTCTATTAAAACCAACATGAATGGAATAACGACCTTTGTTATCATTATATGCACCAATTACTGAAGTAAGCTCAGCTTGATTCAATGCCAGTGGTTTCTCTACGAATACACTCTTGCCAGATCGAATGGCTTCACTAGCCATTTGTGCGTGCAGGTCGTGCCTAGTCGTAATCATCACCAAATCAACTTCTTCACTTTTCAGTATTTCACGATAATCTGTAGTGCAGTACTGAATTGAATATTTGTTTGCAAGTGATTTAGCACTTAACCCTCCTGCACTAGAAATAAATGATACAGAAGCTCCCACTTTTTTAAGTGCCGGCATCAAAGTCATTTTAGTGAAATTACCGGCTCCAATTATGCCAATTCTCCCTTGACTTGGTAATGGTACACTCTTAGATACAGTTACAGTTGTTGCTGGTGCTGCGACATCAGAGTATATTAATATGGAAGCGATAGAGCCTTTTCCCATATCACCATAGATATGCATATAATTTTGCAAATCAACTCTCTCAGTAATAAGATCTGATACATTCAACTTTTTACTGGCAATTGCTTGCAGGATTGCGTCAAAGTTTCTGTTTTCAGTCCATCGAACAAAAGCAATCGGATAATCATTGCCCTCTGATTCATAACTATCATCATATCTACCAGGTCCATAGGAACATGAAACCTGAAAAGTCAATTCTTTTTTATAAAAATCAGCTCTGTTTAATTCTAAACCAATAACACCAACCAGTATAATACGGCCTCTTTTACGACTCATGTTTGCTGCCTGAGAGATAACTTCATTACTTTTAGTTGATGCTGTAATAATCACGGCATCCGCCCCAACCCCGTTTGTTAAGCTCTCAACAATTTTGACAACATCTACCGAAGAAGCTAAAAAAGCCTTTGCGCCCATCTTATTTGCTAGATCGACTTTATTGGAATCAAAATCAAAACCGATTACATTGCAACCATTGGCAACAAGTAATTGAGCAGTTAACAATCCTATAAGCCCAAGTCCAACTACAACAAACGTTTCCCCAAAACTTGGTTTGGCCAAACGAATACCTTGCAGTCCGATTGATCCAATGACAGCAAATGAAGCCTCCTCATAAGAAACCTCATCGGGTATCCTAACTACAAGATTCTTAGGTACACATACAAATTCGGCATGGCTACCATTACTAACAACCCGATCACCGATTTTAAAATTGTGAACCCCCTCACCAACTGCAATTACTTGCCCCGCATTGCAATAACCAAGAGGCAAAGGCTGGTCGAGCTTATTAAAGACTGCCTCAAGCGTAGGAAGCAATCCCTCTGTTTTTATTTTATCTAATACCTGCTTTACACGATCAGGTTGCTGTCTGGCTTTAGCGATCAAACTACTTTTCCCAAATTCAACAAGCATCTTCTCTGTACCTAAACTTACTAAACTTGCTTTTGTTCTGATTAAAACATGCCCCGGTTGAACTAGTGGGGTTGGAACATCCTCAAGTATCGTAGCTCCTGTCTTTAGATTCTGTATTATCTGGAACATATTAATTCCTATTTTTTGAAAATTGTGTTACCCAACTACTTATTGCAAGTATCGCCCAAATAGTATATGAGGCATCAATTTCTCCTGATTTATTTTTATTGATAAGCTCCCATACTTTTTCATAATCAAATACACCATGTCGGTCTAAATTCTCTTTAGATAACCTATCCTTCATCATCTCAGCCATATCTTCCATAACCCACTTCCTTACAGGTGCACCGAATCCTGTTTTAGGTCGATATATAATCTCACTTGGAAGGTATCGTTCAGCTACTTTTTTTAATATATATTTCGTCTGACCATTTTTGTATTTAAGTGAAGGAGGTATACGCTGGGCAAAGCGTACTAAATTAGTATCCAAATATGGCACACGCGCCTCTACACCTACAGCCATTGACATTTTGTCTGTATAATTCAAATTATGATCAACAAGAAACGTCTTTAATTCAAGATATAGCATTTTTTGTAGTAAGCTTTCTTCTTGTTCAACCTCTTTTAAAAGATGAATGAAATAGATTTGCGGATCATAACCCTCTATCTTAGCCCTATTATTTTTTCCAAGTAATTCTTTAACCAATGATATATCTATCCATTCAAAGTATCCAATCAACCTTTGTTGTTGACTTTTATCAAGATGCTTTACTATTTTCTTAAGTCTTCTAAAAATCGGAGACCTTAATGGCAATAATGAACCAATATATTGAACTATTTTTTTTAGTGCTTTGGGGATGCTTTCGAATATTGTTTCATATTTTAAGGCAACATGACGACGGTAGCCTGAAAAAATATCATCGCCCGCCGCGCCTCCTATCAATACTTTGATCCCTTTCTCACGTGCGAGAGATGCTATATTCAAAACGTTTAAAGGTGCGGCATCTGCCTGTGGTTCGTCCAGATGCCAAATCATTTTATCAAAATCTCTAACAATATTTATATCCGCTTTTATTATTGATAGATCTACATTCAAATAAGCAGCAGCTTTCTTAGCATAATCTAAATCATCTGTAAATCCATCTGTTCCTGACTCCCAACCACTCACATCAATTGTAAAGCAAGGAAATACTTTATCTGGATATAATTTCTTGGCCATTGCAACCAATAAAGTGGAATCTAATCCACCAGAAAGAAAGAAGCCCACTGGAACATCAGATAACATTTGTCGTTCAACTGCTTTAACTAATAAGTTATCTAGTTCATCAATCAATTGTTCTTCGTTCATTTCTAAATATTGCCCTTGGGGTGCTTCTGAATAAAACCTTTTAAGCGAAATATTTTTGTAGTTATTTACTTCAAATTTAAGGTACGTACCAGGGGGTATCTTAGTAACCTTTTGAAAAGGGGTCATTTCTCCAGGTGACCACAAAAATGTTAGGTAATTAACTATCGCCTCGTAACACAAGGAATAATCGATGTCAAAATCCAGAAACGATTTTATTTCAGAACCGAATAAAAATCTCTCATCATCACAATAAAGATATAGAGGCTTTACACCAAAATGATCTCTAGCGATGAATATTTCATGAGTTCCCCTATTGTAAATAGCAAATGCAAAAATTCCATTCAATAACTCGAGGCATTTTGGACCGAATTTAATAAAGGATTTTAATACTGTTTCTGTATCTCCAGAAGAATGAAATTTCAAATCATTCAGATACTTTTTTCTAATTTCTAAATGATTATAAATCTCACCGTTAAAAATTATTACAAAGTTAGAGTCATCAGAAAACATTGGCTGATTTCCTAAAGAACTAAGATCTTGAATTGCTAAACGTGTATGTCCAAGAAAAAAAAAGTTATCTTTAAAAAAACCTTGACTATCAGGTCCTCTATGTTCAATTTTTTTTAATACAGTTTGAAAATAAATTTTTTCTGAAACTAATCCACCAACGATTCCACACATAATTATTTTTTTTAAGACGAGCTGAAATCTTCTTTTAGGTATAACCCACTGACTTTAATAGGATCATTTTGCATCTACCTCGAAAATAGTTGTGAACGCTTATTATATAACTTTATTCCAATTTGATCCTATCAAGTTTTGATTAATTAAAATAAGTTTTACTCTCCCGATAAAATAACGCACTTGAAGATTGTATTTACTAAGCAAGTTTAGAAAATAAGAAATCACAATTTTCTTCTTGATTAAATTGCACTTTAGCTGTAAATAAGGCATCTCTAGAATGATTTTCAATAATTTCAGGGTTATCTAAATAAAGCTTCATTGCTTTATAAATAGATGTTGGTTCAACAGAATCAATTATAAATCCATTTATTGAATCTTTTACCACTGAAGATATACCTCCAACATTCGAGGATATCACCGGAAGTCCATAATGAAATCCTTCAATAATAGTCATAGGAAACCCTTCATACATACTTGGCAAAACCAAAATATGAGATTGTTCAAAAGCCTTTCTAAGTGTTGAATCATCAACTTTTCCTGAGAATTTAACAGTTCCAATGAGCTTGTTTTTATGTATAAAATTAGCTATAAATTGTTCTAGAGGTCCACCTCCAATTATTTCAATTTCAAATCGTTTCTCATTCTTCAGTAGCAAAATGGCATTTAACAATTCTATTATGCCCTTTTCCTTTATCAACCATCCAACAAATAAAAATTTTATTGATTCATCAGTTTTATATTCTTTAGGACAATTTTTTATAGGAAAATTATTTGGCAGCCAGAAATTTAATATAAAATGTTTCTTAGGGTTTAATTTAATCTCATTAAAATATTTATTAAATTTAGCACCTGGTGATGCTATATATGTTGGAATTCTAAAAATTAAATTATGAAAGATTTTCTCAACTTTTTTACACCGAGATTCTCTTAGTAGATTTCCATCTACAATAATCAAAATTGATTTTAAATGGAATACTCTAGCAATTAATGCTTGAAATGAACGCTCATATAAACTAAACCCAGCTGACGAAACAATAATAATTCCATTATATTTTTCAGAAAAAATAATTTCTTTTATAAGAATTAAACATCTGCTTAGACCCTTATAAAGAGTATTTATAAAGTTTAAATCGTTTATATCCTTTCTTAGTGTATTTATAACTTTTACATGAATATCCTTTTTTTGAGCATATTCTAGTAGCCCAATAGACAATGTTAAGACGCCACCTTTGTGTAATTTCCTTTCTGCAGGATTTGCAGATATTAAAATATACCTCTTCATTTTTATTTTTTCCTAAAACAACTAACTACACTCTTTAGACCTAATTCAATATCATATTTATAATTCCAATTTAGCGTACTTTTAATTCTTGTAATATCTGCAACAGTATCTAATATTTCACCTTTTCGATACTCATTTGAAAAAATTACTTCCGGTTTTTGATGACTATATTTTAGAATGATTTCAACAATATCTCTTACAGAAGTTGAGACCCCTGTAGCAAGATTAAAAACATAAACTCCCCCTAAAGGATCTAAAAAAATTGATTTTTCTATAGCGTTCACCACATCATCTACATATATGAAATCACGCCTTGGTCTTGAATCTTTCAAATTGATAATTTTACCACTAAGTTGATTTAGTACTTGAGGTATAAAAAAAGAAGAAGCTTGTCCTGGACCATAAACATTAAAGGGCCTGAATATTGTTATTGGCACACCGAAATCTCTATTATAAGCGACACATAGTCTTTCGCATATATATTTTGACTCTGTATAAGGATTTAATGGAGAAACCTTATGATTTTCATTAATAGGAAGATAATCAGGATGGCCGTAAACATAAGTACTCAAAAAAATGACTTTTGAATTATCTGTTTTAGCCTTCTCAAGAACATTGATAGTTGAATTAATATTATTCTTATAAAAAAAATCAGGTTGACTGAATGAATCCGGAACAAAACTTTTCGCCCCTAAATGAATTATTACATCAAATTTGGGCAACTTCTTTACACTCAATTCGTTGACTAAATCGATTTTTATTTCATCCCCAAGAGATAATACATCATAATCAAATTTTACTAAATAAGAATTCAATACTTTACCAATAAATCCCCCACCTCCCGTTATTAAAATTTTCATTTCTAGAAAGTTAAATTTTCAGAGTCATTTATAGCTTTTTCATAATCCTGAGGTCTCCCAATGTCTAACCAATAGCCATCATAAAGATAAATTTTAGGAAGTGTTTTATTATTAATTAGCAAATACATCAGATGATCAAAACCAAAAAATTCATTCTTGGGTATTAAGTCAAGAATCTTATTATTCAACATATAAATTCCCATGCTAACTAGAAACTCTTTTTCGGGTTTTTCCTCAAATTTCTCAACCTCCGATTTAGTATTCACATTTAAAATCCCATATTCAAGTTTATCAATCCTTTTATGAGCACAAATAGTGAAAAGGTTATTATTTTCTATATGATTTTGATAGAATGTATCAAAATTCAAATCAGTTAATACATCACCATTTAATACTAAAAAATTTTCTGGTAAATCATCGATCAACTTCAAAGGCCCCATTGTACTCAAGGGGTTTAACTCCAAAGAATAATCGATTTTAATCCCCCATTTATCTCCATTTCCAAAAAAAGCTTTAATTATGTCAGCAAAATGATTAACAGATATCGTAATATGTTTAAACCCATATTTCTTTAGCTGCATAATTACAATTTCGAGTATAGGTCTTTCTCCAACTGGAACTAATGGTTTGGGTAAAGAAATCGTGTACGGTTTCAAACGTGTACCCTTTCCACCAGCTAAAATTACTGCTCTTTTTATATTTTTCATATGTTGTAAATATTATGTTTATACTTACTTATATTATCGTCTTTCTTAAACCATTCTATTGTCTTTGAAATTCCTTCATCAAGATTTATTTTCATTTTCCAGTTAGTATATTTTGAAATCTTTTCATTTGAACCATATAATCTGAATACTTCTGATTTTGAAGGTCGTAGCCGCGTGTTATCTTTAATTATTTTTGCGTCAGGATTAATTTTATCCTTTATTAGGTTAATTAATGATTGTATACTTATTTCTGAATTTGTCGCAATATTACAATCTTGCCCAATTAAAAAATCTGTCTTAGCAATTTCAATAAATGCATCAACGGTATCAGAAACATATAACAAATCTCGAGTTGGCGTTGTATCTCCAACAGTAATAACAGGTTCACCGTTCAGTAGTTGTGTTATTACTGTCGGTATAATTGCACGTGCCGACTGTCTTGGTCCATAGGTATTGAATGGTCTTACAATAGTTACTGGACTATTAAATGACCTATAAAAAGACTCTGCAATACAATCAGCACCAATTTTGGAGGCTGAATAAGGCGATTGAGGCTGTCGTGGATGTTCTTCATCAATGGGTATGTATTTAGCAGTACCATACACCTCGGATGTAGATGTTACCATTATACGTTGTACATTATGTTTCTTTGATGCTTGAAGTATATTTAGAGTCCCTTTAACATTAGTATCGATATATGAATCAGGTGAATGATAACTAAAGGGGATAGCTATAAGAGCAGCAAGATGAAATACTATGTCACATCCATCAACAGCATTATCAACTCCATTTGGATCTCGTATATCACCAGAAAATATTTCAATGTTGTTTTTAATATCTTGAGATAGAGTATCTAACCAACCCCATGAATTAAAAGAATTATAAAAAACAAATGCCCTAACGTCATGTCCTTGCCGAACTAGTTCCTCAACAAGATGGCTACCTATAAAACCATCCGCGCCTGTTACTAACACTTTCTTCTTTGATACCATTTGTAAGTTGTTTAAAATCAAAAAAAATATTATCGAATTATATCATCGAAAGAATTAACTAATTGTTTTATCCCAAGGTTTTTTGTAGCATAATCCCTGCAATTAAATGATATACTTTCTCTTTCTTTATTATTTAAATCAATAAACTGCTTAATTGCATTAACCAAGCTTTCAGGTTTATTTGGATCAAACAAATAACCTCTATTCCTTTCGCTAACTAAAATTGGATGGTCACATACATTTGAGGCAATAACTGGCCGGCCGGCCATTAATGCTTCGCAAATTACATTTGGTAATCCTTCGTATAAGGAAGCATGCAATAACGCATGATGAGAATTAAGATATTTGTATACATCTTTGGTTTCGCCAACCCAGTGCCATTTATCCTTAATCAGAGGGCTTTCATCTATGATCTTGAACAACTTTTCACAATATTTCTTCCCTTTATCCGACATATCCAATCTACCAATACAAGAAATGTTTGGGACATAACCAAAACGAGAATAGAATATATTCAATGCCTTGATCACAAAAATTAAATTTTTCTCAGGACCAACTCTCCCTATGATAAGTAAGCGTACTTCGTCATTTTTATTTACTTCTGGTATTTTTTGGTAAAAAACCTCTTCCACTCCATTATAAATAACTTTAGTTTTGAATTTTAACCAAAAGAATTTATTAAGCCAATTATTCTGTGTATTGCTGTTTGAGACAATTTTATCACTCTTAAAATGCCCTATTACTTTTAGATACGAAAACAATTGAGAGTCATGCATATAATTACTTCGCTCTGAGCAAATTAAATAAAACTTTGAAAAAGTAAAACATTTAGCAAATTGTGCATAGATATTCGGTTCTTCCAAAAAACTAATCACAGTTGTGTATTTATTTTTTTTTATAAGCTTACATAGTCTTACTAAAACCTTTACAGAAAAACCTTTTCCCTTGCTTACTGAGTGTATCTTGATTTCATTATCGATTAATAATTTTGAAAAAAAATCGTACTGCGGATAATAAGTAAAAAAATCTACTGAATGACCTTTATGTTTTAAACCAACGGCTAAATTGACTATTTGCCTTTGAGCGCCACCAGATCCGAAATGATCAATAAACATTAATATTCTCGTACTCATTAAAATTAATTAATATCGGTATGATTGAAATAATTAAACATCAAAAACATCAGGAATAAATATTATGTAAATAAAAAATCAAGAAATGAATTTAAAAATAAACCAAAGAAAATGAATTAAAACAACTGCTGATAAATATACTATTCTAAAATTTACAATCTTAAGCTTGACATTACTATCCTCATAATTCGGATAAACTACTAGAATAAAAAAAAATGGTAATAAGGTACCAAGATGACGAGATTCTAAACTAGTAGATGAAATTCCTATACTTAGGAAGATGAAACAAATAAATGAAAATAAGACCGCAACATTCTTACTTTCATTTTTTTTATAAATTGATATAGTTGTGAAAAAAAAATTTGGAATGAGAAAATATAATAATATCGTATTACTGCTAGTAAACAACCAGTATGCTCCTTGAGTAATACTATTCCAAATGGGAATTGGAAACAAAAAGAGATACGCTAATCCAAGAGGTATTCGTATAAATAATGGTTGAGAAATTATTAAAGAAACTCCTAGAGAAGTTGTTGAAATATGTTGATCTACAGATAAGGAAGCATATTCTGTGTTTAATAATTTTATTCCCTCGATAATTGAATTTAAGTCATCTCTGTATTTTACCAAAACAACACTTAGTAAAAAAAAAAGCATAACAAAACCTAGTAAAAGTATAGATATTTTTCTTTGTGAAAATAAATACGTAAAGATTGCAATAAGCGCAATTGAGCAAGGTATAAAGACTATCGACCCCCTTAAAAAATATACTGCTACAGTAGAAACAAAAGTTATAACTAACCCCTTCAAAAAATTTATTACAATTTTCTCCTTTGATTTTATAAAGACTACCCATACGTAGTAAAAATAAGAAAGCACTAATAATAAAAAGCTATCTCTTAAATGAATAGATGCATACAGCCACATGACTCCGCAAAAACTAATATACTTTAAACAACGACTAGTTTTTTCTATGTTATTTGGATAAATAACGCTTACTGATTTAATAATAATTATTCCTGCTAAAGAAACGTTTATAATATTTACTATTATTCCTATATATTTTTCCTTGGATATCCCAATACTAAATAACGTATTGTAGAAATATTTCCAAATTAAGATGGCAAGACTCCCTTCATGATATAACTTGATTTCCTCGATATCCAAGTCATTAGCTGATCCAATAGCAATTTTGAAAAAGCCATCAGCATCCCCATACATTTGGCTTGGATCATCTCCATATAAAAGAAAGACAGCTGCTATTCCAGACATTAGCCAATAAATAATAGCAAGTTTTATGAACGCAGCTACAAAAAATAATTTAGAATTTGATATAACTATAGCTAAAAAAAAAATAATGCTACAGAAAAAAAAAGCGAAAACAAGTGTCGGAGTGAATGACTCGTAAGCAATAAAATTTAATAAACTACCTATGATAAATATAAGTGAATTGCTTTTTGAAAATATTATTGCGTAATCATTATCCTTTCTTTGACTTATCATAGTTTATGTGCACTGATTTTGAAATGCGATAAAGTAAAATAAGCAGCTAATCTATTTCCAAGCAAAATTCGTCCTATTAATCCAAAAGAATTAGGTGTTGTCCAAGATATTTTTATTTTTTTGAACCCACAATTCTGAAGAAATTTTTTCCATACAAAAGGTGATTGATGTTTATTCCATTCAATTGTCGGCATTAAAGGATTTTTCAATCCAATGTCATTAAAAAAATTATTTCTATCACAATCTGTAATTATAATGCTGCCATTATGATTTATAATGTCAAACATTTCATTGAAATAAAAGTTGAAAAATTCTTTAGCTTCATTTGAATCAATATTCATTACAGCTTCTTCATTTATATGATTTATTGTATTTGCTAGTACAACAATATCAAAACCTTTAGGAGTTGGTGATGACTTATTTTCTATAATGAAAGATTGAATCGTATCTTTATATAGAGTCGCATTTAAACTTTTTGAAATATTGTTTTTCATATTTTCAAAAGTTAAACTTACCCCATGAGTAGCACCATCATCTTCTGGTTCAAGACAGATTGCTTCACTACCATTTACAGCAGCCCATAAAGACAAAAGCCCAGTCCCTCCTCCAATATCTAATACCTTCTTACCATTTAGTTCAATCCCCCTAAATATGTAACTAAGATGTCTTTTCAAATTTTTCTTATTACTATAAGATTTATTACTTATAGCTGTTTCAAAAAATGTCGATTCTAATTTATTTTCCATAAAATACTGTGAATTATTACCTTATAAATTTTGTTAATTAAAATGCTGATTACCGATATTTCTAGGTAAAAGTACATTCCACTTAAAAGTATACTATATTTTATTGAAAAGAAAAATATTGAGTATGGAAATTGCATTAACAATAATGCACTAAGTTGGTATGAATTTTTTTATGTAAAACTTACATTGTTCTTTAAAGGCTCTTTTTTCTAATTTATTTAATAAAAATAAATAGCTTATATAGATATATATAATACAATAACCAAGTAAAAAGAAATTTGGCAAAAAATAAAATGTTATTAATCCAATAATAACTAAAGAAATGGTGTATAAGAAAGAATTAACTTCAAAAGGTATTTTATAATATTTATTAGAATAATACCAAGTACTCAACATTAATGCCAATTTTGTGAAAACTACAGCAAAAGCAATTCCATATGCATTGTATTTAACAAGAATAAAATTACAAACCAAAGAAACTATCAGTGTAACAGTGTAACTAATTAAAAACAAAATACTTTTTTTACCATAAAATATACCTATACTAGTGATTTCAAAAAGGCCTTGAAAAATCCAACTAAAGAGTAATATAGGAAATACTTGTAAAGCGCCACTATAAGAAGGAGGTGCCATTATTTTTAGAATAAAAGGGCTTAAAATAACAAGTATTATTACTATAAGTCCTAACAAAAAAGTATAAATTTTAAAGACATAAGCAAATAATTTAGGCGAATCCTTTTCATACCAACGGGAAAAAGCAAATGGCCCAAATGAAATTGAAAAACTAGTTGTAATTAAAGTGAATAAACCCGCCATCTTAACAGATAACGCATATTCAGCTAATTGTGTTTCAGATAGTTTCCGCAAAAGAAAAATTCTATCAAGAGAGGGGAGTATCGTGTTAATAATAGTAATCATTCCGAAAGGAATTCCGTACAAAAACATTTTAAAGGAGAGTTTGGTATTTATTTTACCAAACAACTCAAGAATAATCATTTTATTAAGAATAAACCCGATTGTTACTAATATAGTGGAACTCACGATAGCTGCGTAAAAAGCTCCTTTTACTCCTAAAGATAAACTCTTAACAAAAACAATTAAGAGAATTGTATAAAGAATACTATAGCCCAAAGTAAATATTATGTAAATATTTCTGTTTGATTTCCATTTAAATATGTTTGTAAAGTATGATAAAATAACTTGCCCTGGAATCATGGCTACTGATATATAGATTAAACTTTTGTCTATCGAAAAAAGATAATTTCCAAAAAATAATCTGGAAATTAGATTTGAGAATAAAAAATAGCCAATAAAAAAAAATAGAATTAAAAAAAGATGATTTATAAACCCTGAAACTAAAATATCTGTTTGATAACTATTAGAGTCCTTTTTATCACCATCATGAAAAAATCTTGCAATAGCAGCATCTTGACCAAACATTAGAATGCCAGTATATATTGCTGAGTAAGTCAATAGTAAATCATAATTTAAAAAATCTTCTTTTGATAATACTCTAGTCAAAAAAGGAGTAACGAAAAAGGTTATAGCCTTTGACAAGGCTCCAGAAACTCCATACCAAAAACTATCTTTCGCTAAAAATTTTAATTGCTCCTTAATACTCATTTAGTTAGCTAAAATTAGTTGTTCGATTATACTTACATTGTTTGATATCATGTTTGATATCCATTTATACCCATCTTTTCCAATAGAATTTAATTCTATTTTATTTTCATCAATGTTCTTAAGCTGCTCAAAAATTGTATCAGAAGAATTTGCATTTATCATAGGATATAATTCACCATATTCACTTTCATATAATATATCCTCTCGATAATGTATTAGTGGTTTGCTAGATAATAATGTTTCATATACAACTCCATATGTCAGATATGAAAATTCTAATTCCCCAACTACAATATCTGATAATTTAATACATGAAATTATTTCTTTACGTGGCATTATTGGTAACCAAACAACATATTTGTCTATCTCTAACTCTCTAATTAATGACTTGGTTTCATCACAATCAATACCGTATTCGACTAGAATTAACTTATATTTTTTATTTGGATTATTATTTATAAAAAGCGCAAATCCTTCAATTAATTTATTATTACCTTTTAAATTCATTGAAACCATTTGTGCTTGAAGTGAATTCCCTTTGACTTTTTGTAATAAAAGACTTAGAATATTTAACTTTTCAATAGCCTTCGTTTTCCACATTTGCCTACAGTACTGGAAAATAATAGTATTCCCTTCCTCTTTAAGTAACCGCATTTTCTTTAAAGAGTCAGCTTCTTTAATATTGAAGTCACTTGGATTTTCATATTCAGGCTTATAAATAAACGGGGGGCTGACAAATAAACGTTTCCCTTGTAATTTGAAGAACTTAAAAAGTTTTTCAAACTCTTGAGAGCCCCTGTCACATAAGATAGTTTTGGCAGTTTCAATTCCCCTTCTTTGATACTTACTAAAATAAAAATATGCAAATTGCCTTTTAGGGTGAACAAGTTGAAAAAAAGGTAACACATATAAGTCCGCACCGTATGGTATAAATATATCCAACGTTCTTCCGATTCGAGAAATGAAAGCTGGAGCAGGTCCACAGCCAATCAAAAAATCATATTTTTCAAGTGATACTCGGATTTTCTCATCACTCAATGTTTGCCAGCTTTTCAAATCACCCCATTCTAATTTTTTTATTCTGGAATTATATTTTTCAGGCGAATATGTGTCAGCCACAAACGAGAAAAAATTATCTTCTGAATTAAACAATAATAATTCAGCATCAATACCTAAATCAATAAGGTATCGCAAAACTGAAAACAAGTTATTATTTTGATTACCTAGTAATGCTACTTTACCCATCATATTGCTTTATGGCTTAAATGCCAGAACTTCAATGAGTTGTTGCATCTTTGAATTTGATTGAGGATAAAAAATTATGTTACTATTCGGTTTGACATTTTCGTTAAAAGTTCCATATCCTTCATCATATGAGTGAATTGAAATAAATCCAGCCTTGGTCATTTGTTTTAGGAACCAATTCTTATTATAAAATCTATTATTTGTCTTAAGCAATACTGTATTCATGAGCATTCTTAAGAGACTTAAATATACACTTCGGTTTTTTTTCATATAATAATACCAAGGCCAAAGATCAGTCATGATGTAAATTTTTCCGTTAGGCTTAAGTACTCGGTAAAATTCTTTAAGTGTCTTAGGTATATCTGTAAACATAATAACACTATAACAAAAAATTCCATCAAAAGTATTATCAGCATATGGCATTGACTCAAGAGATGAGAATTGAAGATTTACATTTGAGATATTATTTTTTCTCATCAGTTCTTTAGCGATTAAAAGTCTTGATGAGCTAATATCAACTCCGTTCACAGAGGCATTTACTTTTGACAAGGCTAAACTCCATTGCCCCATCCCGCAACCAGCATCTAAAATATTATTATATCCCTTTAAACCTAAATAATCAATCTTTTCTAAATAATCATTCAGCGTTCTTGTTATTCCAAATTCTGCATTAATAAAACTTTTTTCATAGTCACTTAGTAATGAAAGTATTTCATCAGGAAATCGCCAGTCATTTTCAGTAATATTAATTAGTTTATTTTGTTCATTCATTGTTATTCGTAAATATGATTATCAAAAAAAGTATCTGGATGTATTAATAATTGAATAATCTTATGATTATCAATTAAATGTTCTGTAGGATTTCTAAAATCACCATTAACTAATTTACCATTATCATAACATTTCCATCTTGTCCATTCAGAATCAGATATGTAAAAACATTCATGAAATAAATTAAATTCCTTTTGCTTATCATAAACTTCATATAGCAATCCGAAATCAGAAGCTTTATTATTATCCCAAAAATCTAAATTATTTAATCCTGTCAATCCTCCATGGCTAGCAATACCTTTGACTTTAACACTAAACATTTGGCTCATTACTTCTATATCTCTTTTTAGACAATCTACTGGAGACTCATCCCAAATAGTGGCTTGATCTACTATTTCAGAATGATACGCTAATTCATGCCCTGAAGATATTATCTGTTTAATAATTCTATAATTCTCAAATGAAAAAGGATTATACTCATTTGCATGGAGTCGTAAAAAAAAACTGGCTTTGATATTAAGTTTATTAAAAATATGTAACAATCGTTCAGCTTTTTTAACAGACAAATCAATATCAACTCTATTTACTACAATGTTATATGTACTACTACTTTTTTTATACTCAATATACTCAGCGCATGTTATAATCTTATATCCAGCTTTTAGAATATTCTCGTAATGTCTTTGAATGCTCTCCCAAGTGAATTGAAAATTATGATTCATAATTATAATTCTGAATTTAAATTTTATCTATTATTAAACTACAAAATGAAATCCTCCAGTCTTGCTTTATCTGGAAAATTTATTAAAACACCCATCCCTTTTTTTTGATATACAACCATGCTTCCTAATCCAACCGCCGAAGCACCCCCATTCTTTATAACAGATTTAATATCTTCAATACAACCAGCTCCACCATTAGCAATAACCGGGACGCTTACAGCTTGACTAACTTTTTTTGTGAGATCCACATCAAATCCCGACCAGGTGCCTTCTTTATCTATTGAAGTTAAAAGAATTTCGCCTACTCCCAATTTTTCTAGTTCTTGTGCCCATTTAACAACATTAAGATTGGTCTTAGATGTCCCATCATGAGTAAAAACATTATACTCACCGAAAATATTTTTTTTTACATCAATAGAGCCAATTAAACATTGATTGCCGAAATGATCCGCAAATCTTCTAATAAGGTTGGGGGTTTGAAAAGCTGCAGTATTTAGAATTAATTTCTCAAATCCGATTGACAAAATTTGCTTTCCTGTTTCAAAGTCATTTATACCACCGCCATATGACAAAGGCATAAAACATTCATTAGCAATTTCATGTAAAATTTGCAAATTAGGTTTCCTATTCTCTTTAGATGCTCTAATGTCCAAAAAAACTAGTTCATCAACCTCCAATTCGTTAAAAATCCTTACTGTATTTACAGGATCGCCTACATAATTATATTTACTGAATTTTACAGTTTTGACTAAACTTTCATTGACTAATTGCAAACAGGGTATAATTCTTCGTTTAAGCATATAAAAAGTATAATAGGAAAAAAGTTAGTAACTTATTTTCTTTAAGAATTGTATAAAATCCTGTCATTAGATTATTAAAACTTAAGATTTTTATATCTCTAAATGTTGATTCAAGCAACTTAATGGAGGCATCTGAAATTGAACTCGTTTGAATTGTTTTGTACTCTAAATGATCTATTCTAGCAAATTCGCTTATTAATTTTTTAGATTTTAAAACATCGATATAAGAATCTATTGATACCTCATCATGAGAGACATTTTTTTTTAAACAGAAAGATATAATATCGAAATTTTGATCGATATTTTCTTTATTAATAGTATCAGTTATGTTTGCAACTATGAAAAAGTACTGGCTATTAAAAAAATTATAGTAAGAAAATTTATCGATTTTATTGTCTTTAACAAATAAATGGGTCATACATAAGTTTTCGTGCACATAACTTACGGATACTATTTTATGATCATAAGAAAAAATACAATTTACTCTTTTTGATATGATTAGACTCCTAGCCTGTAAATATGTACCATCTACTAGCCATAACTCATAATAATTATTTTGGGAATTATAATTTATTGTTTTTACATCAATGTTGTCATAGATTTGTATACCCAAAATATTTATCTTTTTTAAAAAGGATCGTAGCATTTGACCGGTACCACCAATGAATTTGAAATAATATCTTTTCTTTATTAATCCCAACTTTATTAATATCTTAATCATAATTTCTCTAAACCAAAGAAAAATTAGATATCTATTCCCTATTTTATTCGATATAGATAATTCCGGAAACCGAAGTCCAAAAATATTTCTTTCACCAACTGGCGTTATATTATATTCCTCGATTCCTATCCCAATAGAATCTTTTAAGAAAGAAAAGACTTGATTCCGATTAGTAAAGTTGTAATATAATAAGTGAGGCCCGTTATCACATTCATACCCGAATAAATTCTCAGTTGCCCAACTTCCTCCTATTTTAGATTTACCACTTACAATTGCAGAATTATCGCCATTCTTTTTATTCAGAATAGCAGATAATAATAACAATGGACTTGATCCAACAGTAATTGTTTCGTAAAACATTTATACTACTATAATCTTGCAAAATTTTCGAAAAACTTCATCCCAAACTTGTGACTTTTTTCTGGGTGAAATTGAGCACCAAAAATATTATCTTGGTTATATATACCAGAGCAAAAGTCGAATCCATAACTAGTTTTTAAAATAATATCCTTTTCATTTTCGGGCAAAACATAATATGAGTGCACAAAGTAATAACGTGTATCATTTGACATTCCCGCTGTTAATAAAGTTGAAGCAGTTGCCCAAGTACGATTCCAACCTATATGCGGTATTTTCAAATCTAATCTATCTGTGAAATTAAATTTTACTGTCTTTGCATTGAGCCAACCCAGTCCCTTAAAATTACCCTCTTCACTGCTCTTAGTAAGCAGCTGCATTCCAAGACAAATGCCCAAAATAGGCACCTTCTCTTTCAAGGCTTTACTTTCTAATACTTCTCTATAACCAGCTTCATTAATTCTATTCATTGCAGCATCAAATGCTCCAACTCCAGGCAAAAGGATTTTCCTCGCTTTAGCAATCTCATCTAGGTCAGATGTAATTTTTGATTGGATGCCTATCCTTCTGAACATATTCTCTACAGACCCCAGATTACCCATTCCATAGTTAACTATAGTAATCATTTTATAAAAATTTAGTTTGAGAAACTTCTTTTGGAGTAGCTACTTTGCAGGAAAACAATATTTTAGATAAAAACTCATTGGAACCAAATTAGCCTTTGCGAGAATATGAAATAACGGACGGAGCCTTTCAAATCGTTTTTTGTAGGTTGGATAATCATACCAATATCGTCTTTCCCCTTTCATAATACTTTCATACTCACTATCAGTAAGCTTCAATCTCTTTTTGAAGTAATTTATTAGTTCTGGTTCAACAATTGGGATTGTTTTATATTCCTCTATTGCTTGTTCTTTACTAATTTTTTTATTTCGAACTAATGCAGAAAGTGTATTATTTCTTTGATCAATATTAAATTTTTGCGGAAAGTAAACACTATGGTTAAATGCTGTAATCCTATTTTCTAAATGATGCCCTCCATAATAGGTCCATCCGTATTCATTTTGAAGTAATTCTCTTGCTTCTTCTTTAGAATAATTTATATACCAATATGGTCGTATCTTTTTAATTCTTTTGAATAGAACCCATTTCAAGAATGAATAAAAATCCATATTTGGAAATGTCTTCATCGGTAGGGTACCAAACTTTCTGTGTATACTTCTAATATATTTGCCATCTACATAAGCGCTACCTAAAGGTGATACACCCTCAGTAATAAAGGAATGACCTTCTAATATATACTTTACATTATACTTATCAGCAGCCCTATATAAAACCTCAGCTAGGGCTATATCGGTAGGCCCGTCTATTTCCGGAACATTTGCTAGAAAAAAAGATTTAATTATATCATCACTCTCTTTATTGTTAACAACATGTGTATATAAATCTATATTAAGCTTTTGAAGGATTTTTCTTATGTTTTCAGTAGCTATTGCAGTATTCCAAGTGTTATCATAATGAACCGCTAATGGCCTAAGCCCCCATTCAATTGCCTTTATTAACATGTAAGAGGAATCAGTTCCACCGCTTACACCTACTACACAATCATATGGCTTACCAGATCCATCTATTTTTATTTGTTCTATAATTTTTAAGAAGACTTTTTCTCCTTCTGGAGTTCCAGTTTTGTAATCTTTTTTTAATTGCTCAATCATGTTGCAATAATTACAAACACCATATTGATCAAAATAAATATTAGCTACTGTCTCATCATATATACAAATAGAACAGGTTTTTAACTTACTGACATCTCTCATAATTTAACAAATTAAACTTCTTTAAACTCTAAAGCTTCTATAAATCTTTCTTCTAAACCTCTCATAATGTAGCCAGACCTATATGAAAAGTACTTTTCAATATGCTCATTAAGAATTTCTTGTCGTATTAAAATTTCCGGTTCGTTATAACCTACCATAGCTCTTAGTGATGTTGTACCAGAAAACCGTGGATTAATTTCGAAAACGTAAACCTTTTCATTATGTATACGACATTGAACATTTACTGCTCCTTTACACCCAAGACTTAATGCTAGTCGTTCACACTCTGATGTAACTTCTGGATAAGGTCCTATATGCCCTTGCGAGACTCCGCTACTGATAGCTAAAATTTCCCCTAAACTTGAATTATTTGAAAAGTTTTTAACCTTAACACGATTACTTAATCCAGACAAAATAGTTCGCTTTACTGCAATAGAATTAATTAAATCGCCGTCCATTGATAATAATACTCCTACAGTAAATTCACTATCTGGTGTACCAACATACTCTTGTACTATAAATTCAGGATATATACTAAGTAGATATTGCCCAAAAGTCAAAAGTTCACTTTGATTTTGAGCTATCATTATGTTAGCTGACCCACCACCACCAAGCGAGGGCTTTAATACAAGCGGAAAGAAATCAATAAGTTCTAAATCACTTTTTGAGATTATTTTTAATGATCTAGGGAAGTTAAAACCATTTCTTTTTAAGAAATCTACAGTTTTATTTTTATCCATGCATATATCAATAACATGTTTAGGATTAATTGGCAAAAAAATTCCTAACCCTTCTAAAATATCCCGATTATCGCTCATCACCTTTAGTTCAGGTTCTGATCCATGAAATAATACATCAATCTTCTCATTCTTACACAAATCAATTAACTTATGTATATAGTTGGGATCTGAAGCAGGTGGTAATAAATAAGGGATTTCAACTTCTTGCAATCCTTTACTAAATGGAGACATATCAGCTCCAATTAAACGACATTTTAAAGAGGACATCTTAATTGCTTTTAAAATTTGTTCCCCATGTCCCCCACCACCTACTCCTGTGATAAGGATGCTTAATTGCTCATTGATGTATTTACTCATATACTTTTTTAGTTGTAATGTGCTTTCTTTTTAAAACGGATATAACTGATTTATGTACATTTTTTCCAAAAAAACTAATTATTGGAACAACATTATATTGTATTTGCTCCAATGAAATTATATTATTTACTGTGTCTAATATTAAATATGATAAGAGGTTACCATTGTCTCTTGGTAGACCACAAGATCCAGGATTTGCAAAAATTGTCTTTTTTACTTTCTTCACAAACGGTATATGGGTGTGCCCCATTAATACATAATCAAAAGGATAGTCTAAATTAACTTCACTATCTGGATATATGTATCCTGTAAGATGATTTGTTGGGCTTCCATGAACCATCAAAATTGAAATATTATCAACAGTTAGTTTTAAAAAAGTAGGAAGCGTCTTAAGGAATGAAAAATGAACACTTGTTAATATATCTTTAGTCTCAGCAATTTTATAAATATGGTCATTTTTATTACATATAGGCAAATGACCTATCATCATAGCATCATGATTGCCCAGAATACAAGTTACATTGTATTTTAACAATAAATCAAGTACCTTATCAGGCTGTGTAAAGTAACCTACAGCATCCCCTAAAAAATATATTTTATCAACTTTATTATGTATTTTTTCCAATACTAGCTTCAAAGAAATATGATTTCCATGAGCATCAGAGATTATTCCCAGAATCATTGCGCAAAAATTGTATATAATTTTTTATCCCTGTATCTAATGAGAATCTAGGTTCCCAATCAAGGTGTTTGTTTGCTTTAGAAAGATTAAAATGAACTCTTTCATTTTCTCTAACATCAGCTGTATTTGCATTCTTTATTTTACTACTAGTATTTGGAATAAATTGTTTTATCAAATTTGCTAAATCGATCATTGATATAGGATTACCTCCTGAGATATTAAATATACCCGTTACAGAATCTATTTTCATAAAAGCCATATATATAGCATCTGTAATATTTTTCACATACGTGAAATCTTGCTGCCGCCCTCCACTACCATATAAATAAACATCATTTCCATTCAAGAAATTTTCAATAAAAATTCTGACAACAGTATTTGTACGCTGATATTCTCCAAAAGGAGCATTTATTCTTAGTATTATATGTTTTTTGATTACATCCTGTATCAGTTTTTCAATATATAATTTACTTTTTGCATATTCATTCTCAGGTTTAGTCTCTGTAGTCTCATCAATAGTATTAGTAGTTATACCATATACACTAGAACTAGAAAGATAAATCAATGGAATATTTTTAGTCTTACAATAATTAACTACTAATTCATCAATTTCTAAATTTGATATTGCTACCTTTTCGAAACTAGATTCTGAATTTGGAATATTAGCTGCACTATGAATTATACAAGATATATTATCAATTTGGAAGTCTAAGGATGATAAGTCGATTTTTATGAAATGCTTATTGTCAATAATATGATTTCGAACTCCCCCAATAACATCTATTTTCTTTTCTATGAAATAATTTAGTGTATTATACCCAATAAAACCAGAAGCACCTGTAATAAGTACCATATTATAAATCGTTTAATGTATAAATTTCAGTATTGCTAAGTTTTTTATTAGCTCTACATTTATTTATAATTTGGACTCCAAAGGTTCTTGAGAAAATTAGAATTTTAGCTGGCGGAGAGTCAACTAAATCACTAAAATTTTCGATATGTCTATTTAAATAAGGTAAATATTTATTATGGACTTCGGGATTATCATCAACTAATCTTATATCCTTGATATTAAGTAAATATAAAAAATTTAATGCCCGAGATGGGGCATATAAAGCAATTGACAATGGATCTTGATCTCGTAAAAAAAATTCTAATTTACCTTGAATTATTTCAGCTTCTTTAAAAAAATTTACGTGATTAATTTTTTTATATAAAAGTAATGGTTGTTGTATTTGGCTTATAGTAGCCACTATCATTCCTTCGATATAATCATAATGCTCCAGATACAACCCTGCCTTTTCTACAGTTTTACATAAGCTTTCAACAGTAAAATAATTGTAATGCTCATGTATAAACATTCCTATATCACCGTTTTGCACATATACCTCCTCATTAGGAACTCCTAAGATTATTTTTCCGTTATTAGTTAGTATATTTTTCTGATGCACTAAAAAAGTAATTGGATCGGAAATATGTTCAAGTACCGCAAAATGAAGAATTAAATCAAATTTATCAGTAAGCAATTTTGTCGGAAAGAAATCTTTAATTGTTTCTATATCACTATGACTACTATCAATCATTTGACTATGCTCGCCAGGCTCCACAGCTACTTTCTTATTTGCTTTAATTTTAGTCAATAACAAACCAGTTCCACTGCCGATTTCAAGTACAGAATTGATTCTTTCAGTATATCGACTTTCTATATATAATTGAACCTTAGATATATAATTAGCACCCGTATTATTAGCTAATGATCCATCTACTAAAGAGCCTTTAAGATACACCTCATGTAAAAGTGATGCTAAACTTTGAGTTTCTCTTTGTCTAAACATTTCTAATTCCTGATCATAGTAAATTTCAAATGGAAATATATCAGGATAACCGCCATTATTTTTGTCGATATTTGACTGATAATAGAAAGGAAGAAAATTTATATTCATATCAATATGACTATTTATCAAACTTTTTGACCATCGAGAAAAATTCTACACCACCACTCAAAATTCATGAAAGACCATATTAATAAACGATGATTAATTTTTTTATCAATATGCTCATTTACTATCATTTTTATATAATCTTTACTAATAAAATCAGCGCTAATTGACTTTTTATGTAATAATAACTCTTTAACATATTCCGCGTTTTCACCTCTATACCAACTTTCGTCTGGAGACGAAAATCCTTGTTTTTTCCTATTGATAATTTTATCTGGTATAAAATCCATCATTGCTTTTCTTAAAACGTTTTTCCCATCATCAAATTCTTGATATAATTTCCTTTTGTCTCGAAAATCATTTTCATCAATTTTTAGCCTATGTTCTAAATTTCCTAACTTATGCTTTACTGGTATTTTTGCTGCAAAATCAACTAAATGATTATCCAAAAATGGGAAACGTTCTTCTAAACTATTAGCCATAGAAAGTTTATCTCCAACTAATAATAATCCATGTAGAAAAGTTTTTATTTCAAAATATAAAGAATTCTGAATGTGCTCTTCAGGTGTATTATATTTTAATTTTTTGTTAAACGTAAATACTCTCTCAAAAATTCTCCTAGGTTCCTCAAGATCAATATGTTTTATTGTACTAGATGTAAAGAGCAGCTTTTTTGTATCATCAGGGACTAAGCGCTGCCAAAAACCATAGTACTGGTCAAAGAAATCTTTTTGATTTAATGACTGAAAAACCCTGTAATAACGCCATGGATAACCACCATATAATTCATCCCCTCCTGTACCTTGCAGACAAACTTTAACAAACTTTGAAGCTAGACGAGAAATGTAATAATTGGGGTAACTCATTCCTACTCTAAGGTCCTCTATATGCCAAACAACTTTGGGTAAAGACCAACGAATATCACCTGCATTTAAAACTTGTTCAAAATGTTGAGTTTTAAAATAACTCGCCATTAGCTCAGCATCCCTACGTTCATCATAATTTGCTTCAACTCCCGTCACAGAACTCATATCAAATCCACAAGTAAAAGTTGATAATCTATTAACATGTTTTGAAGCCACAGCAGTTATAGAGCCAGAATCCATACCTCCTGATAAATAAGAGCCCACTGGTACATCAGAAATCATTTGTCTTGCTACAGCCTGTTTAAATAACCTCTCAGTTTCTAACTTTGCTGTTTCAAAGTCCATAGTATTATCTGGCTCTGTAAAATCATAATCCCACCAAGAGCCATGGTTAATAGTTTTAGTTTTCGAATTTATGACAACAGTATTTGCTTGCGGCAATAAGTATACATTTTTAAATAATGTTTGGAAGGTAAACTGATTTTGAAATGTAAAGTACTCGTTTAAGACATCATAATTAAGTTCTACTTTAAAATCTGGATGCGCAATAATAGCCTTAATTTCAGAAGCAAAAACTATAGTTTTTCCATTAAACCAATAATAAAGAGGCTTAACGCCAAATCTATCCCTACTTATGAAGAGAGTTTTAGTGCTTTTCTGCCAAGCACCAATAGCAAACATTCCATTGAGCTTTTCAAAAAACGAAATTCCTTGAGAAGCTAAGCCTTCAACAATAACCTCAGTATCTCCAGATGAAACAAACTCATGACCGAGATTTCTTAATTCTTGTTTTAACTCTAAATAGTTATAAATGCAGCCATTAAACGTAATTACCCAATCATTATTTTTTGATGTCATAGGTTGAGCGGCTAAAGATGATGTATCCAATATAGAAAGCCTTCTATGACCAAAACCAATATTATTATCCCAGAAATATCCTTCTCCATCTGGTCCACGATGCACCATTTGATTATTCATTCTCTTTAAATAAGATTGAGAAACAGGATCTCCATTTAAATTAAACACTCCTACTATTCCACACATGTGTTTCTATATTTCTTTTAATGCCGCTATAATGTAATCAAAATCTTCTTTTACCATTTTATTGTGCAATGGAATAGACATAGAATATTGGTCTGCAGCATACGCCCCTGGAAAGTCAAAAGGTTTAATAGCATACAGATTTGAATAAACATTTAGCATATGGACAGCATGAGTACCTGGACGGGTTGCTACTCCTCTTTGTTGTAAAAACTCCATAATATCATTACGCTTTAGCGGAGCTTTTGCTTCATCTATAAACGTAACATAACTTTGCCAACCATGTTTATACCCTTCAGGCACTTTGGGTGTACGAAGCCATGGGATATCAGACAATTTATCACTATAATATCTAGCCCAATTTTCCCGTTCGTCAATAAACTGATCAAGTTTAGCTAGTTGCACAATTCCTAAAGCACCTTGTAAATCTGTCATTCGATAATTATATCCAACTATATCAAAAGCAGGTAGTATGTATGGCTTAGGGCCATGATGCCGTTGTTCTTCAGAAATTGAAGCCCCATGATTCCGTAACATATCCAATCTTGCGGCTATTTCATCATCATTAGTAGTTAGCATACCCCCTTCACCAGTGGTAACAGATTTTCGTGGATGGAAGGAAAAACAACCAATATCACCCAATCCTCCTGCCGGACGACCATGCAATGCCGAGCCTGCAGCACAAGCGCCATCTTCAATCACTTTGAGTGAAGGATACTTATTTTTTATGTAATCAATATCGGCACAAAGTCCAAAAAGATGTACAGGAATAATTGCCTTAGTCTTATTGGTGATCTTTCTTTCTATCTGTTTGACATCTATGTTAAAAGTAACTGGGTCGATGTCAACGAATACAGGTGTTGCATGACAATACATTACAGCATTTGCCGTAGAAACCCATGTAAAAGCAGGAACAATAACCTCATCTCCAGGCTTAATATCACATGCCACCAAAGCCAAATGCAATGCAGTTGTACAATTAGACACTGCGAAAGCATGTTTTACGGAATGTCTTTTCGCAAAAGCCTGTTCAAATGCTTTTACCTTAGGTCCCTGGGTAATCCATCCGGTTTCAATCGGTTCTTTTAATGCATGCCATTCCTCTTCGCCCATAGATGGCAATGAGATTGGTATATTTCTTTTATTCATCTTTTATGTATGTATTTATTAAAGATTTTAATTTCTTTTATCAACCCCGGTTGCGATTCTCCAATCAATTAATTTCTGGAGTCCTTCTTCTAAAGAATAGCTATATTCAAAGCCAATTTCGCTTTTTGCTTTTTCTGCAGAACCTATCCTATTTTGTACAAGTGCCCTAGCATCATCAATGGAATAAGGTTTATAGTTAACTTTTAACTCAGATTTTTTTAAAGTAAGAATTGTATCACATAAGGTTTTAATTGAAGTTTGAACTTCTGTACCTACATTATAAAAACCATATACTGTATTACTCAAAAGAGCACAAATGTTTGCTTTTGCAACATCTTCAACATAGATAAAATCATATGCTTGTGAACCATCACCATTAATGGTAGGGGCTTCGTTGGCCTCTATCTTATTAAGCATGATGGGTACAACACCAGTGTACGCTGCAGTTTGGTCTTGACCAGGTCCATAAACATTCATATATCTTAACCCAATAACCGACAACCCATATCTATCATTAAAAGCAGTACACATGGCTTCACCAGCAATTTTTGTTGCTCCATAAAAATTTTTATTATTAAAAGGATGATTTTCTGTCATCGGTAATTCTACTGCATCTCCATATACTGAAGCAGAAGAAGAATAAATAAGTTTTTTAACCTTGTGTCGAACACAAGCTTCCAGAACGTTAAAAGTTCCGGCGATATTTACATCAAAAGCTGTTCGAGGAAAATCTTTACAATGTAAAAGCCACATTGCTGATAAATGGAATACGAAATCAACATCTTGCATGGCATTGTCAAGGATATCTGTCTCTCTGATGTCGCCACCATTAGGATAAATTTTACATCTTTTATCTTGTAAACTATCGCTAATATTTTCCATTTTACCTCTGGCAAAATTATCAAAGATCACGACCTCTTTCACAGGATATTTAAGCAACTCTGACACTACAAAGCTACCGATGAAGCCAGCTCCACCAATTACTAATACTTTTGCGTTTTCTAAAGACATATTCTAATTTATTTAATACTGAATGGATGTTGAGATAATGGAAGTTTTGCAAATGGATGATAATTACCTGTAAGGCCTTTAGGCTTTTGAATTCTTATTTCATGAACAATTTCAATCGCTGCTTTACTTTCCATTAGAGTAAACCCATTTCCTTCTAAAATCTGTTGATAGCTTTGTGTATGTAATTCTGTAAAACCATCACTAAATTCGAAAGATTCTCCATCAATAGATAAAGATCGATATGTCCTTTTTCCTTCATTTTTGGTTTCATCAGGAATATTATCATTATTGATGCTTAAGAACCACCGAACCCTAGCTTTTTCAAATACTAAATAGCCTGCAGCACGATCATGTTCATGAATATGAACTATGTTTTCTTTAGGCAATCCAAATATCCATGCTAGCATATCATAAAAATGTACACCGATATTAGTGGCTATACCTCCAGATTTTTGTATATCACCTTTCCAACTGCTATAATACCAATTTCCTCTTGACGTAATATAAGTAAGATCAACATCATATACTTTATCGCACGGACCAGACATCACTTTATTCTTTAAGTTAACGATAGCTGGATGAAGACGTAACTGTAAAATATTATAGATACTCTTTCCAAATTCTTTTTCAATCGAAGCTAAAGAATCAAAGTTCCAAGGATTAAGTACAAGTGGTTTTTCACAGATCACATCGGCATGATTTCTTAATCCGAATCTGATATGTGAATCATGTAAATAATTTGGTGAACAAACCGATACATAGTCAATTGGAGAATTTTTGATCCTCAACTTTTCAATATGCCTATCAAATCTTTCAAACTCTGTAAAAAAATCAGCTTCAGGAAAATAACTATCTAATATTCCTACACTATCAAATCGATCTAATGCAGCCACAATCTTATTCCCGGTATCTTTAATGGCTTTCATATGTCTAGGAGCTATATAACCAGCTGCTCCAATCAAAGCAAATTTTTTACTCATAAAATTTTAGTAACTACATTATTTTGAAGAATGTACTTTTCATTCGTCTGCTTACAATAAGCTACACCGTTATTATCAAAATGCAATCTTTCTCCATACTCACTCATCCAGCCAATTTGCTTAGCCGGATTACCAACTACTAATGCATATGCCGGAACAGACTTAGTAACAACGGCACCAGCCCCAATAAATGCAAAACTACCTATATCGTGGCCACAAATTATGGTTGCATTAGCTCCAACAGAAGCACCATCGCCAACATGAGTTTTTAAATATTGCCCTCGACGATTGATAGCGCTTCTTGGATTAATCACATTTGTAAAAACACAAGAGGGACCTAAAAAAACATCATTGCCGCAGGTTACACCCGTATATAATGACACATTGTTTTGAACCTTCACATTATTACCCAATACCACATCAGGTGAAATAACCACGTTTTGACCAATATTACAGTTCTCGCCAATACAAGAACCTGACATAATATGAGTAAAATGCCAAATTTTTGAACCTGCTCCAATTTTACATCCATCATCAATAATAGCTGTAGGATGAGAGTAATAATTCATGTTTCTAGTTAAAAAAATCTTTAATGGTTCCTGATATGAATATTTGCTGTTCTTGATTCATTTCAGTATGAATAGGTAAGGATAGTACAGAGTTACATAATTGCTTAGTCTGCTCTAAACCGGATGATGCTATTGAACAGATTTGCGAAAAAGCTTCTTGTTCATTCAAAGGGACTGGATAATAAACCATAGTTGGTATACCTTTTTCTTCTAGGTATTTTTTTAACCCATCTCGCAAACCGTTACGAATAGTTATAGTGTATTGATGAAAAACATGGGTCGATGAAAAATTTCTTTGAGGAATAATAATTTGATTGACATCCGATAATAATCGATCATAAACCTCAGCAGCATATTGACGAGCTAGAATATATTCTTTAAAATATTTGAGCTTCACTTTTAAAATTGATGCCTGAATTGTATCTAATCGTGAATTAACACCAATATACTTATGAATATATTTTTTTTCTTGACCATGATTAGCAATCATCTTAATCTTAGCTGCGAGATGTTCGTCATTAGTAAATATAGCTCCTCCATCGCCATAACAGCCAAGATTTTTAGAAGGGAAAAAAGATGTACATCCAATGTGACCAATTGTACCTGCCTTTTTTATTGAGCCATCTCTAAAATAGTAATCAGCACCAAACGCTTGTGCTGCATCTTCTATTACATATAAACCATATTCATTAGCAAGTTCAAGAACTTGCCCCATATTGGCACATTGACCGAATAAATGTACCGGAACTATAGCTTTAGTTCTTGAGGTTATTGCAGTTCTAACATGAGCCACATTTAAATTGAAATCGCTAGCATCTACATCTACTAAAACTGGTTTCAAACCTAATAATCCTATTACTTCAGCTGTTGCAACATAAGTAAATGCGGGCACAATGATTTCATCTCCAGGCTGTAAACCTAAACTCATAAAAGCAATCTGAAGAGCGTCTGTACCATTAGCACAAGGAATAACTTTACAACCTCCTAAATAGTTAGATAATGATTCTGAGAATTCTAACACATCCGACCCGTTGATATAAGTACCATCCATTAATACAGTTAACAAGGCCTGATCTATTTCTTCCTTTATTTTTTGATACTGCGTCTGCAGGTCAACCATTTGTATTTTCATACGTACTCTCCCAATATTTATAAGTCAATTCAATACCCTCAAAGACAGAAACTAATGGTTCATAACCCAAAATTGATCTTGCTTTAGAAATATCTGCCAAACTATTTCTTACATCTCCCTTACGTTGTTCTCTATAAATAGGTTTTAATGTATCTCTACCACTTATTGTCCTAATTGTATTAAACAATTGATTCAAAGATATCTGCTCGCCAACGGCGATGTTATAAACTTCGTTAATGGCATTTTTATTTTCTGATAACATCGCAAGAATATTAGCTTGAACAGCATTTTCTACGTATGTAAAATCTCGCGTTTGTTCACCGTCGCCGTTAATATATGGTGATGTATTTTTCATGACTGCTTCAAAAAAAAGTGGAATAACGGCAGCATAAGCTCCACGAGGACTTTGTAGTGGACCAAAAACATTGAAATATCGTAACCCAATTGTTTCTAACCCATAAGTTTTATAAAAAACATCTGAATACAATTCATTTACATACTTAGTAACAGCATAAGGAGATAAAGGCTTCCCGATTTCCTCTTCTTTTTTTGGTAAAATTTTACTATCGCCATATGTCGAAGATGAAGCGGCATAAACCATGCGCTTAACATCCGAATTTTTACAAGCATAAAGCATATTTAAATGCCCATCAATATTGACAGCATTTGTAGTAATTGGATCATCAATTGATCTAGGAACAGATCCTAATGCAGCTTGGTGTGACACATATTCAATTCCTTGACAAGCTTTCTTACAAGTTTCAATATCTCTTATGTCACCTTCAATAAACTCAAACGAAATAAAATCCTTAAAGATTTTAATATTAGAATCAAATCCAGTTGAAAAATTATCTAATACACGCACTTTTCTTGCTCCATTTTCAAGCAAGTATTTTGCAAGATTCGCCCCTATAAAACCAGCTCCTCCTGTAATAAGAAAAGAGGATTGTTTAATCTTCGATAGTATAATAGCATCCATTTTAAACACTTAAAATCATTTTCCTATTATAATCGGGCATCAATTGAATTTTTGTCTAAAACACCCTTCACATCAAACACAACTGTATTCGATGATGTTTGAATACTCATATTCTTAAATGCATCATGAGCCACCGTTAAAATTATTGCTGAATATTTATTACAATCGATTTCAATGTCTTTGTCAAGTATCTCTATACCATATTCCTCTTTTACTTCATGCCTATTAGCCCATGGATCAAATATATCTATGTTAATATCATAACTTTTCAACTCTGTATAGATATCAATAACTCGAGTATTGCGTATGTCAGGACAATTTTCTTTAAAAGTGAACCCAAGTAATAGAATCCGAGAGTTTGGAACTTGAAGTGATTTTCGAACCATTAATCGAACAACTTCTGTAGCTACATGCTTACCCATACTATCATTAAGCCTTCTACCGGCTAAGATAATTTCCGGATGATACCCTACTTCCTGTGCTTTTTGTGCTAAATAATATGGGTCAACACCAATACAATGACCTCCCACCAATCCAGGTTTGAAGTTTAAAAAATTCCATTTCGTTGATGCAGCTGTTAATACTTCATGGGTATCGATACCTAATAAGGTAAATATTTTAGACAACTCATTAATAAAAGCAATATTGATATCGCGCTGCGAATTTTCGATTACTTTGGCCGCTTCGGCTACTCGAATGGAAGAAGCCTTAAATGTTCCTGCAGTAATGATAGATTTATATAAGGAATCTACAATTTCTGCGACCTCTTCTGTAGACCCAGATGTTACTTTCAGAATTTTTGAAACGGTGTGCTCTTTGTCGCCAGGATTTATTCTTTCTGGTGAATAACCACAATAAAAATCTTTATTATAGATTAATCCAGATTCCTTTTCCAAAACTGGTACGCACTCCTCTTCAGTCACACCCGGGTAAACAGTGCTCTCATAAATAACTATATCTCCTTTTTTTAAGTATTTGGAAATAGTCTTACTAGCACTTAGCATAGGAGTCAATACCGGTCTATTATATTTATCTGTTGGAGTAGGTACTGTAACAATATAAATATTACACTCATTCAATAAGTCTTCATTAGTTGTTACATGTAACCCAAATGATTCTTTATTTTGTCTATCATAGTTTATTAGAACCTGCTTCAATAAGGAATTTTCTACCTCCAAGGTAGCGTCAATTCCTTCAGCCAACTCTTGTACTCTAGATTTATTTATATCAAATCCAACAACGAGATATTTTTTTGCAAATTCTACGGCTAAAGGGAGCCCTACATATCCTAACCCAATAATTCCGATTTTTTTACCTGCTACCATTATTTTTATTTTTTAAGTAACTCATTTTTGCTTGTTTGTAATACATAAACACAATCAAAAAAAAAGAATAAATTAGTGTAGAAAGCAGAGCTACTTTAATCCCTGAAATAATTTTCTTTTGACCGATTCTTTCTAATGGAAAATTAGGATTATCAACAATTTGTATTAAGGGTGTCTCTTTACGTAATGCAAGTCTACCCAATTCGAGATTTTTTACCAATTCTGTAAGTATTGCAGTATTTGCTTGTACATCGATCTGACGTCTTGAAGATGGTACTCTATTAATATTGAGAGCAGAATTTAAATTAAATGTGTTATCATTTGCTTGAGCGACTCCAGCCAATGCATTATTCAATTCACTTCTTACAGAATCTACCTGCCTTTCTAATATTTCAACATTTTGCTTAGCTTTTTTACTTCGTGTTTCTATATAAAACGTAGATATTTCATTAACCAATGTTTCACAGAACATTTTAGCAAACGACTCATCTGAAAAAGTGAACGAAACTTTTATAATGGAAATTTTTCGATCTAATTGATTTACGTTTAGTGATTGGGTTATGATGTACTTATGTAAAATCATTAGGAGACTGTCTGCTAATTTATTTTCGCCAAGTTTATAATTTATATAACTGATTTTATTTTTTATTGCAACATCTCTATTACCAGCGCCTTCTTTCGAATGATGAATAAAATAATCCGCATATGTCAACTTATTACTAGACGAAAAAGTCTTTAATAATGCATCCGTAACAACTCGCTTACTTTTAAATAACTCAATTAAATTACTACTCGCAAACATACTGCTAGAACCTCCTCCAATATCCAAACCAATAGAACTTGCCAACCCCAAAGCTCCTGATAATGGATTAGCAGAACTTCCCGTATTATCTTCAATTGCAAATGTTAATTCAGATTTATAAAGAACCGTCTTAAAGTAATATGAGTAAACAAAACCTATTAAGAAGGCTAATGCAAAAATTAAAGAAATCCTCTTAGATTCTACTCTAAGTGTCCGCACTACTGGTTTAATAGTATCAATTATTTTCAGTAAAGAAAGTTCATCAGTACTCTCGCGATTATTTTCCATAGTGATTTTTAAAGGTTCGCAATAAATTATGAGCCCGACTAAAGAATTAGTATTTACAATCGTAAAATAGCGATTACAACACCAGCCAAACTGGCCATTGCACTTGAAATACCAATAATTTCTCCAGTACTTAATCCTTTTCGCTCAGGTCGTTTAGGGACTACTATCTCTGAGCCTGGTAATATTTTGGGGTATGATTTAAAGAATAAAAATCTTTTAGCAGTTGCAGCTTTACCGTTTGCATATACTACATAAGAATTTTTTATCCATGAATCCCCACTATATCCACCGGCACTGCTAATATAATCTTTGAAATTATTTTTTTCATTAAATGGCACTTGTGTCTCTAGTAATACAGCACCACTAATTTTAACTTGCCCATCAAACTTTGGTATCACCAACTCATCATTGATACGAAGAACTAGGTCTTCAATTGATCCTGGATTATTCATAATAGAGGGAAGATCAATAGGAACTCGTATAAATTCTTTTTTACTACTCTCATCCAGTTCCCGCAGGGTAGCCGTATCTTTATTGCTAATATTTTTCTGTATTTCTTTAGCAGCTTCTTTTTTCTTTTTTTCTTCAGCTGTCAAATAACGTTTTATATAAGCTCCTGCAGGGTAAGCGTCAGGGGTATACCCTCCAGATCGCTTCAACAAATCACTCACTCGCTCACTTCTATTACTCAAAGCATAAGGCCCCGGGTATTGTACTTGACCCGAGATGATTACAGTTTCGGGTAGGGTATACCCAGCTTTTCTTCGTACCGTAATCACATCATAGGGCATAATACTAACCGTTGCAGCAGTTGTACTTAAATCTCCGTCAATCTCTGCGTTAATAATGGAACTGGCTCGATTATCAGTAGGCGCAATGCTATCTCTTTTGATTAAACGTGCAATCTCAATACTTTTGTACGCCGCATCGGTAAACCCACCTGCTTGCAAAATGATATCACGCAAAGTGAGGTTCTCTACAAAATCATATTCTCCCGGAATTCTGATCTCCCCCTGAATCGTTACCTTAAAAGAATCACGTAAATCCAATACAGAACTAATCAAAATCTCATCTTCACGTTTTAGCGCTAGATTATGCGCAGCGTCGCCAGACAATGCCTTTCGTATGTCAAAAGACAAAATCGATCTTCGTAAATCATCCTGTAAACGCAATATTTGTGCCCTACTGGTATACGCATCTTCTTTCAAACCATCCGCTTTGCGGATCAAGTCAGCAACGGTTAATCCGCTTGTTAATTCATACACATCGGGTCTGAACACTGCTCCATTGATTTTGACCCTATTTTGAAAACGATTCAAAATTTTAGATACAACAAATACGTCACCTGACTCAGGCTGGTATTGTTGATACTCTGATGCCGGCACATCTTTTACTTTTCTTTCCCGATCACTGTTTTGAAATGCTTTTACGATAGCCGTATACGCAGTATCAGTAAAACCGGATGCAAATTCCAGTACGTTTTGGAAACGCTCTCCCGGTAATACTTCAAAAATACCCGGTCTTTTCACCTGCCCCTGTAACTCCACTCTTTTTTTATACGCAGGAATACGAATCACATCATTGTCTTTCAATCCAATATTATCTGATTGATCTCCTTTCAATAACATCCGATACAAATCAATCTTGCGCTCTACTTTATTATTACGTACCAACTCTATTTCACGAAAACTACCAAACTCTGTTGGGCCACCTGCTACATACAAAGCATTGAATACCGTAGACAAAGAAGACAAAGTATAATTACCGGGACGATTCGCACCAATCACCGTTACCTTAATACTTCTGATCTTATTCAATGTAACAGATAATTTAGATCCTCCATTTTTTAAATAAGGATATACACTGTTTCCCATTACGGTTTTCAATTTTTGAGTAGCGGCCTCTATGGTCAAACCACCAACTCTTATTTGCCCCACATTGGGCACATTGATATTGCCTTCATCAGATACCAATAACTCTCCTGTATATTCCTGAACTCCGTACACAGTCACCAATAATTCATCATCGGGTCCTAACACGTAATTCATAGGAGTAGCCAGTTTCAAATTCGGTTCGAAATTGGGAGCAACAGATGTATATAATTCAGAGCCAAAGATCAAAGGATTGATCAATGGTTGGGGCTTTTTCTTTTCATATTGTTCAGTATCCAGCGAATCTGTACTGTTATTTTGCTTTTCAATCGTTTTACTAGTACCCTTTGGGTCTGATTTTAGTGCACCGGTAGCTTTTTGTCCTTGGGCAACTGCATTCAACCTGGCTTTTAATTTAGCAAACTCAGCTGCACTCATACCTTTTGCCAATGCCAGTTGCTCCGCTTGCTCGATGGTAACCTTAGATTCATTCAACTGTGCTTTTAATTTGGCGATATCTGCATCAGACAACTGATCCACCTTAATGGCACTCAGGTCTTTCCCTTTCAAAATATCTTGCGCATGACCCGTAGTTACAGTTAGAAAGAATAAAGCTCCAATTGCAAACCTCAATAAAAATTGCATTTTCATAGACCTAATATAAGGATTCAAAACATGGCTTCGCCCACCTCAGTCACATAATGGTGAAACCATATACGTAAAAAAGGGAATTCCGGTACATTTATCAGCCCTTTTCAGCACAAAAAATGTCCAAAACAAAAGATTGAAAAATCAATGCAATGTTAAGAAAATCAAAGCATAATAAACAACTGAACCGCTAAAATTGGGGGGATAAATTTGGTTCAGGTTGCAAATATAGGGGATGGGGGGATTTAAAAAATATTCTTGTTCAGTTTAGGGGTTAGGTATTAGGTGTTAGGTGTTAGGCGTTAGGGGTTAGTAATACCTAATACCCAACACCTAATACCTAACACCTAACCCCTAACCCCTCATGCTACCAAGCTCGCTTAACCATCAAATCCTCATGCACTCTGCGAATACCCTCTTCTAGCGAGATAGAGGCTTGCCAGCCTAGGGCTTTCAGCCTAGATACGTCCATGAGTTTGCGGGGGGTGCCGTCGGGTTTGGTGGCGTCGAAGTAGATGGTTCCTTGGAAGCCGGTGATCGTTCCGATCAACCGAGCTAAATCGGCGATAGAGATATCTGAGCCTAAACCTACATTCCACATAGCGAGTTCATTTGTAGGCATACTTGTAGCAGAAACCTTTTGCATCAGGAATAAACAAGCGGCTGCCATATCATCCACATGTAAAAACTCCCGAAGCGGTGTTCCACTGCCCCAAACATTTACAGCCTCATCACCGTTTTCGACTGCAGTCATAAACTTCCTCAATAAAGCAGGTAATACATGTGATTTCTCTAAATCATAATTATCATTGGGGCCATACAAATTGGTGGGCATGGCTGAAATAAAATCACAACCATATTGCCTTCTATATGCGTCACACAATTCAATCCCTGCAATCTTTGCAATGGCGTAGGGTTGATTGGTGGGCTCAAGATAACCTGATAATAAAGATTCTTCTTTTAAAGGCTGTGGTGCCAGCTTGGGATAAATGCAGGAAGATCCTAAAAACAATAATTTCCGGACCTGATGTTTGTAAGCTGCATGAATCACATTCGCTTCAATCATCAGGTTCTCATAAATAAAGTCTGCGCGATAAATATTGTTCGCTTGTATCCCTCCTACCTTGGCGGCTGCGAGGAATACATATTCGGGTTTTTCGGTTGCAAAGAATGAATTGACGGCTTGCTGATTACGAAGATCTAATTCTTTAGAGTTCCGCAATACAAGATTGGTATAGCCCTCTGCTTCTAACTTCCTTACTATGGCACTCCCTACCATCCCTTTGTGTCCGGCAACATATATTTTTGAATTCTTCTCCATTTAATAGGGGTTAGGTATTAGGTGTTAGGTTTTAGGAAGCAAATATCAGTAAATGTCTTTGCAATAAATCAATCCACCCCTAATCCCTAATACCTAACCCCTAATACCTAACCCCCTAAAAATCTGCGGGAAATACCTATTGCAATAACCTAGTCAAACAACTATGTTAGATGCAAAATAATTGGAGATGAGAGACTTCAGAGATTTACAGATTTGGAAGCGTTCAATTTTGTTCGCTGGTTCAATATATCGTATTACATCAACTTTTCCGGCAAAAGAACGATTCGCATTGACAGTACAAATGAATAAAGCAGCCGTTTCAATCCCCTCAAATATCGCCGAAGGATGTGGACGAAGGACAAAACCAGATTTAATTCAGTTTCTGCATATTGCAGTGGGTTCCTCGTTTGAACTTGAAACACAAATTGAAATCTGTTTTTTGAATAATTATATTGATATCGACATCTACAATTCACTCATCCAAGAGATTCAAGAGCTACAAAAAATGATCAATGGATTTATCAAGCATCATAGGGAATGAGGTGTTAGGTATTAGGCGTTAGGAGTTAGGTAAAATGTCATGTCCTAACACCTAACACCTAACGCCTAACACCTAATTCCTAACCCCTACTCAAATTCATTTCGGATATCGTATCCGTTGTTTTTTAAGAATTGTTGCTTCTCAAACAAACGTAAATCACTTTCTACCATTTCCTTTACCATGTCGGAAAGCGAGTATTTAGGTACCCATCCCAATTTTTCTTTCGCTTTCGTAGCGTCCCCAATAAGTAAATCCACCTCTGTAGGACGGTAATATTGAGGATCAACTTTTACAACAGCAGTTCCAACCGGTACTGCGTAAGAACCTTTACAAGCGCTCACGACTCCAATCTCTTGATCACTTGAACCTTCAAAACGCAACTCAATACCTACCTCTGCAAAAGCCATGATAATGAAATCACGAATGCGTGTAGTGATACCGGTAGCAATGACGAAGTCTTCGGGTTGCTCTTGTTGTAACATGAGCCACATCGCTTCTACATAGTCTTTGGCATGCCCCCAATCTCTTTGAGCGTCAAGGTTACCGATGTATAGGCAATCTTGCAAGCCCAAGGCAATTTTAGAAACTGCCCTAGTGATCTTACGGGTAACAAAAGTTTCTCCGCGTGTAGGTGATTCGTGGTTGAAGAGAATACCATTGCAGGCGTACATATTGTAAGCTTCCCGATAGTTGACAGTAATCCAGTAGCCATATAATTTGGCTACGCCGTATGGAGAACGGGGATAGAAAGGAGTAGTTTCTTTTTGTGGCACTTCCTGCACCAGTCCATACAACTCAGAGGTAGAAGCCTGATAGATCTTAGTTTTTTGAGTAAGCCCTAATAATCGAACTGCTTCTAGAATACGCAGGGTACCCAAGCCATCTACATTACCCGTATACTCTGGTGTTTCAAAGCTCACTTTCACATGGCTCATCGCACCCAGATTATAAATTTCATCAGGTTGCACTTCTTGGATAATACGGATTAGGTTAGAAGCATCAGAGAGATCACCATAGTGCAGTACAAGATTTCTATTGGCAATATGAGGATCCTGGTAAATATGATCGATACGTTGGGTATTGAATAAAGAACTTCTTCTTTTGATACCATGTACTTCATAGCCTTTTTGTAATAATAACTCAGCTAAATAAGCACCATCTTGTCCGGTAATACCTGTGATCAAGGCTTTTTTCATGTATCAAAGATAATTACAAAGTAGAAGAAAAACATTGAAGAGAAGAACAGCCAATCTTTAATAAAGATCGTCATGTCGATCCGCCGAGGCGGACGAGACATCTCCTCACTGCTAGCATCATCCCAATGAATCACCAACATCATAACGTCATTTCGAGCGAAGCACAGCGAAGTCGAGGAATCTCCTGACTTTATGGGAATTTTCATAGGGTGGGGATTCAGGATGTTACTAGCAGTGAGGAGATGTTTCGACTTCGCTGCGCTTCGCTCAACATGACGTTCTTATTTTAATTCGCAAATACAAAAAAGCCCCTCATAGACATGAAGGGCGATTGTTTATTGTTTGAATATATACTTACAAACCGAAAGCCTTTTTCACTTTGGTTACGTAGTCTAGTTTCTCCCAGGTGAACAATTCTACTTTCACATTCTTCTCTTTACCATCCGGTGTTTTGAAGGTCTTGGTCACCACTTCACTCTTACGTCCCATGTGACCATAAGCTGCTGTTTCACTGTAGATCGGGCTGCGCAATTTCAAGCGCTGCTCGATGAAGTATGGACGCATATCGAACAATCCTTCTACGATCTTAGCGATCTGTCCATCCGTCAGGTTCACTTTTGCAGTACCGTAAGTGTTCACATTGATACTCGTTGGTTGTGCTACACCGATGGCATAAGATACTTGTACCAATACCTCGTCTGCTACACCAGCAGCTACCAAATTCTTCGCAATATGACGCGTTGCATACGCTGCTGAACGGTCTACCTTACTTGGATCTTTACCACTGAATGCTCCACCACCATGTGCGCCTTTACCACCATAAGTATCTACGATGATCTTACGACCGGTTAATCCGGTATCGCCGTGTGGACCACCGATTACAAACTTACCGGTTGGGTTGATATGGTATTTGATGTTGTTGTTGAACAACTTTGCGTATTTCTTGTACTTCGCTTTTACCCTTGGAATCAGGATATTGATGATATCTGATTTGATCTTGGCCAACATCTTGGCTTCAGTATCAAAATCATCGTGTTGGGTAGATACAACGATCGCATCGATTCTTACCGGGCGGTTGTTATCATCATATTCCAATGTTACCTGACTCTTTGCATCAGGACGCAAGTATTTGATTTGTTTGTTCTCTCTTCTCAGTGCAGCCAGCTCAATCAGGATCTTATGAGCCAGATCCAATGCCAGTGGCATGTAATCATCTGTTTCATTGGTGGCATAACCAAACATCATCCCCTGGTCGCCGGCACCTTGTTCTTCTTTTTTCTTTCTGTCAACACCCTGATTGATATCTGCACTCTGCTCATGAATAGCAGACAGGATACCACAGCTGTTGGCTTCAAACATATACTCACTCTTGGTATATCCAATTTTACGGATCACACCACGAGCAATTTCCTGTACATCCAGGTATGCCTTTGATTTTACCTCACCGGCCAGTACTACCTGTCCGGTAGTTACCAATGTTTCACAAGCCACTTTGGATTGTGCGTCAAAAGCTAAAAAGTTATCGATCAATGCATCAGATATCTGGTCGGCCACTTTATCGGGATGTCCTTCAGATACGCTCTCAGAAGTAAATAAATAAGGCATTTTACATTTATGATTTAAGTTTGCAATATTATAACGAGTTGAGCAAAGAACCATGAAAGTCATCGATAAAATCAATAGTAGGACTGAAACCCTGATCTCTTTTGAAGTATTACCACCACTGAAAGGCAAAACCATTCAATCTGTTTTTGATCATTTAGATCCACTGATGGCATTCAAGCCTGCTTGGATCAATGTTACTTATCACCGCAGTGAAAGCAGCTTCAAACGCAGAGCAGATGGAAGTTTTGAAAAAGTGGAGTTACGTAAACGCCCCGGCACAGTGGGTATTTGCGCTGCTATTATGAACCATTACCAGGTAGATGCAGTACCGCATTTGATCTGTGGTGGTTTTACTCAACGCGAAACCGAAGATGCCCTGATAGACCTTGACTTTCTGGGCATTGACAATGTTTTGGTATTGAGAGGCGATGCCGCCAAAAACGAAGGTCAGTTCATTCCACAACCGGGCGGTCATCATTATGCCATTGATTTGTTAGAACAGGTGAAGAACATGAACAAAGGCATTTACTTAGATGATGACATCAAAAATGGCGGTAAAACCAATTTCTGTATGGGAGTAGCCGGTTACCCCGAAAAACATTTTGAAGCACCCAATTTAGAAATAGACCTCCAATACCTGAAAGCCAAAGTAGATGCCGGCGCTGAATACATCATGACGCAGATGTTTTTTGACAATCAAAAGTTTTTTGATTTTGTAGACGCCTGTCGCTCCATCGGCATCACCGTCCCCATCATCCCCGGACTCAAACCCATCACCAACAAAAAACAACTCACCGTTCTACCCAGAATCTTTCATATCGATATTCCCACTGCTTTATCCGAAGCAATGCTATCTTGTAAAACAGATGCAGACTGCGAAAAAATTGGAACAGAATGGTTGATAGAACAAAGCAAAGAGCTCAAGAAATTTGGAGTACCGGTATTGCATTACTATACACTTGGGAAGCCGAAAGTGATTGAGAATGTGGTGAGGGAGGTGGTGTAAGTGGTCATCCCGACGTAAGGAGGGATCTATCAGCGCTAACAGTTTCGAGCAAAACAAAGCGACTTCAAAACTAAAACCTAACACCCCAGAGGTGGGAGATTCCTCCTTACGTCGGAATGACATCATCGTCATCCCGACGTAAGGAGGATCGGGATGACAAACTCCACCTCCCCATCGGCGCAGCCATCCCCACCCAACAATAAATCTGGACCATCAGCAACATCATTTCCCCCAACAATAAAAAACCAAACCCATTCATTTTAGAAATCAATAACCAGAGTCCGGTACACAAAACCCAGACTTTTCCAAATAGCAAGCTGTATTTCATGAATGGATGAACCTGTTTTACAGATGCATTGACATATGCCATCAAATAATCACGTAGAGAAAAAGAAACGATCAAAAAAGCCACTTGTATCCCCCAACAAAACACCACACCCACCGCATCCCATTCCCGCATCCCCAACATTAAAGCATCAACAATCACCGGCATCAAAACCAGTAACATCCAATTTAAAAAGAGGAGTGCGAGGAGTTGGAGAAGGAAGGATGTGTATTTGGACATGGGGTATGTGTTTTAAAAAAGTTTCTGCCGGGGGATCAAGACGTCATCCCGACGAAGGAGGGATCTCTACACCGCTTGGGTGTTTGGTATAGTTTTTTAACATGCTTTGTTTTATTCGAAACTGTTAGCGGTGTGAGATCCCTACTTACGTCGGGATGACAGCTTGCACCTAGTACCTAAAACCCCCACACCCCCACTCCAACAAAAAAAGCACACACAAATAGAAAATGATCCATTGAATTTTTGTCCAGCCTTTGTCTGATGGAGGAGATTGTTGGGGCATAACCATTTGGTTGGCGGGGGAATGAATGAAAACAATAATATTAGGTTACTTAACCTCAAAACAGCATCACAAAAGGCTTTCCCTCTATTTACTTTTTTGTCTTGACACAAAAAAGTAACAAAAAAAGTCAAGGCTTTAGAAAAAAAGCTAAAATTTACTTCATTACGCTACAATGGATGAAGTCTAAATCCCAGCTTTAGTTCATTAATTAAGCGAAGCTGCGCTTCAGCATTTGTGTAAAGCCAGACATCATCCATTGCTTAACGCTTCATTCCGCAAATTTCTTAACGCTTTTTTTCTAAGGCCAAAAATCAAAGCAATGGTGATGAGTCTTGTGTTTATTCTATCTAATCTTAAAGATAAATATTTTTTATTTATATAGAAAATATTTATATTGTAACACATCTCCCCATTTTAGATGTACATACGATCGGAGGGTTGCATGATACCTGCCGAATGCCATCACTAAAAAAAGCGTATGAATCACACATTAAGGGAGCTAAATGTTTTAATACATGAGGGTACACAACAAGAAATTACTGAAACAGTCAGGGAACAAAAAAGAAAAGAAGCCACACTAAAAGCCAGAGAGCTGGAAAAGGATTTTACCGGCGCATTTGTAATGGTGCAATGCAAAAAAGCTTTGCGTAGCATGGTAATCGTTACGGTGAAAATCTTACATATCTGGCTGGAGAAATTATACCGTACCCGTCCACCGGAACAAAAACGCAACCGTACCCATGAACAGTTAGAGATCTGGTGTACCGATACCCTTGATTTTGTACGAAGACATTTTTCAGAGCACTTCAATCCTTATGAACCTATGCCGCGTTCCCTATGGGATCCCATCAAAGAACAGCAGGATGCTTATTGGGAATCTTTGTCTGAGAAGGTATCAGAAGACAGCTCTCCCACTTCACTGATCGCATTATTGCGCACCCTCTATCAAAATCAGTTGCACAGAACAGGTACCCATAGCTATTACCATGCAGAATATTGGACAGAGCTCTTATCCATTTTACCATCCGAACAAGCGGGTTTGTATGAAGATACCACCACCGCTATGATTTTCACACTTATACGACGCAATTGTAATCACTCCCTCTTTATTCATTTTTTCATCGAGCGTTGCACCCTGCTACAGACTGCATCTACCAACCCTATTCAACATTGGGTCACTTACTTGCACTGGGTAGACCGTATTCCCTTGATCGACCAAATGGGCGCAGAGCCCGCATTGCCTTCTATAAAAGACCAATTAAAAGAAGCGATACAGATGGAGTTGATAAGGTGTCAGGAAGAAGTGCCCACCACCAATAAATCATTAACAGATACTCATTTTCAAACGACCTTATCGATACCACAGTTAGCCGTATTATTTCGCCTGTTAATTGAATCCGGAATATTGATCACACAAAATAAAAAAGAGCTGATACGAATGGTTGCACAAACCTTTCAATCCAAAAGAGCAGTGCATCAAATTTCAGAACAACATCTATATGCAAAATTTTTCTCGCCGGATACAGCTTCACTTTCTATTCTGCGTACACATCTTGTCAATATGCTCCAAAAACTAACTGTGATACACCAGCGCACCAGTGAAGAAAAATAACTGCGTCTCTTATAAGAGAGCCGTTGTATTACTTGAGTTGATTTTCTACATAGAGGTTTAATAATGGGCCGCAGATTTTTTCCATGGAATCCTTTGGATATGATTTTTTATGATGTACGCAGATCCAATTTCATCATAACCAATCATAAAAATCTGCGTCCCATACCTCTACACTGCAACTCAAAAAAATCACCCGATCACCCAATCACCCCACCTCATCGTGACCCAACCGTGACCCTCTCCCGACTGGTCCTTAACCCCCATCGTAACCCAATCGTGACCTCTTCGTGACCCTATCCCGTCACTGTCTCGACACTGTCGTGTACTTGTCTCGACCTTCTCGCGACCTCATCGTGCTCCAATCGTGACCCCCTAGAATTAGGTAGTGGAAACTTCATGATGAATACAAATACTATATAGCAATACAACCAATATTTAATCTATAGATCAATGGCTATTCAGCATCATTACAATCATAAAACAATCATTATCAATTGATTAAAAGACCTTATACAAGGCTTACAAGATACAAACACAGAAGCGCCGACCTAGTTTTGACCTCGTTAACAATTCACCGGTGAACCCGTCTGCAGCGGGCCAATTTAACACCTGATTTAGCCGATCAGGAATTTTTAAAAATGTAAAAAACAAAACAATGCCAGCAAAACAATTTGGTACTCATCGGTTAACGGGCACAGTTGGTGACGTAACCTATGCGCACACTAAGAAAGGTTTTTTAGCCAGGGAAAAAACAAAAGTGAATATGGCGGAAAGAAAGACCGCCAAAAACTTTCAAGCCTGGCGCGATCATAACGCAGAATTTCAAGTGATGATCAAAGAGGCAAAGATTTTTCGATCTGCATTTACTGATTTGAACTGGAATGTAAAGAACAAAGGAATTGTTCAACAAACCATGAAATTGATGAATCAGATTCGTAAAACAGATATGGTAAGTCCTCGTGGACAAAGACGTGCCAGCAAAGGCGATCTGAGTTTATTATCAAAATTTGATTTTACCGGTAATGGAACTATTGATACGGCTTTGAGTGGAGGTTATACCGCCAGTTTTGATCGTGTTACAGGAGAAGTACAAGTAGTGTTAGATGAAATGATTGCCGGACAACGTCTTTCAGCTCCTCCTAATTCAACGCATTACATGGTTTCATTGGCAGCTGTTGCGATCAATTTTGAAACAGAAAGTATCAGTAAAGTACTGGTATCTTCTGCGAAGATATTGATCAATCAGGACCTTGTTCCCGCAACAACCCTTACCGCACCATTACCACCAAACAGTACTGACCCGGTATTCATTGCACTCAAACTTGAATACTTCAACGAAGTGAACGGGAATACCCATCCGGTAATGAGCAACGCCGCCATCAGCAGCACAGTGATAGGCGTGGATCAGGGGTAGAGGGAAGGAGGAAGCTTTGAGCTATGAGCTGCAAGCCGCAAGCTACAAGTTTTAAGCACCAGACATCCAACATCTGACATCTGCCATCAAAAATTCTCTTATGCACATCACCATTCATCGCACGTACCACGATGAAGGCACGAATGGGTGGTTGACGATAGGGCCTTATAGTGAACCCTTGTGTTATACCATAGAATTGCCCTGGCGCAATAATGAGTGGAACAGGTCATGTATACCTGAAGGCACGTATGTACTCAAGAGAAGATACAGTACTAAATTTCGCTGGCACCTGCACGTTGCAGATGTACCTGGAAGGAGTTATATACTCATTCATCCGGCCAACCATGCCCAACGCGAATTAAAAGGATGTATCGCTCCCGTACTCTTCCTCACCGGCCCCGGAACCGGAGAGCAGAGCCAACAGGCATTCCACCTACTCATGCACCAACTATGGCAAGCCCTAAAAAGCAAAGAATCCATTCTGCTAACAGTAACGAGTGGTAAAACAAGATTGTAAACAGAGGGGGTGTTGGGTGCTGGGTACTAGGTACTAGGTGCTAGGTGCTAGGTGCTAGGTATTGGGTTGTTAGTAAATGAAAAGAGGTAAAGTAAAAATTACAAAACCCATCCCGCCAAAGGCGGGACCAAAAACCCAGTACCCAGCACCTAGTACCCAGTACCTAACACCCACCCCCTCTTAAAACCAAACAAATGAAAAAACTCATCCGCCGGGCGCGGTCACAGCCGCCGCCATTTTTTAGGAAGATCAGAAATGTGGGATTGGCATTGACTGCTGTAGCAACGGCAGTAGCCACATTGCCCATAGCATTACCGGTCTTAGTGGTCACCATCTCCGGCTACGCCGCAGCAGCCGGCGCCGCCGCCACCGCCATCAGCCAGCTCACCCTCTACGAAGAGCCACTGGATTGGCAAGAAGAAGAATGATCACACTCCCCCGTCTCGTTTTGGGACGGGGTTGTTTTTTGTGAATTGTCAATTGTGAATTGTGAATAAAGACCGTCATGTTGAGTCCGCCTTGGCGGATCGAAACATTGCCCCACTGTTAGCTGTCGTCATGTTGAGCGCATCCCGCTTCAAGCGGGAGAAGTCGAAACATCCCCCCATCTCGCCTGAGGCGAGACACTATTCTGATTCTTCGCTCTATGATAATTTCCCAATAGTCAGGAGATTCCTCCATCCGCCACGGCGGATCAAACCCCAAAATACCCCGGAGGGGTAAAAGATTGTAGCCACAAAACATAGATGAATTCCCCAACCCCGGAGGGGTTGAAAAAGCATATTTGGGTGTAATATTCAATAGGCGAATGAAAAAATAACATCATTCCCATCCCACCAAAACACGTTTCAAAAATCCATCCCGCCGTTCCGTGTTACCCCTCAGGGGTATAAATCTCAATTACCTGATTACCCGATTACCCCATATCCTGCTTACCCAATTCCCCCCAGATATCATTCTCATAAATCAGCCCATTTTCAAATTGTCTCCAGGCTGAGCGGTGATGTAGAAAACTGTATTGATAAAAAACAATGACCCTTATTGGAGAATAACATTTTCGTCGTGCATATCCTCTAATATTAATCCAAACTGCTCATTGAAATAATCTTGTCTTTTTGTATTCCTGAACCCATTAAATTCAAGCAATTCCTTTATCGCTTGGATGTCTGCAGTTTCACTGGATATGATAAAAGGTTGTTCAAGTACCGCATATAAAACATCTTCTATGATCAGAAAACCGATCAGTGTATAACTGGTATTTGGGAAGAGCAGGTTATGAATTAAAAGGCTATTGAAATATTCCAGCCAGGTGGCATAATAAATAGCATCATTTAATTTGATGACCGATCTATTGCCTACGTTAAATAAACTGAAGACTCGCCGCCACGTGTTAAATACGCCCAATCACAAGAAATAGCAGGGAGCATTAACCCTGAAGCTATAGCTAGTTGTTGTAGGTATTGAGCCTGGTCTTTTTTGACAGGTTGTTTACTTTCGAATGCAGCTTTAACCGTTGCACTTGTTGTATAGCGGCTGCAAAGGTGATTTCTGATTGCTGTGCAAGTATCCTGCGATTCTTCAATGACAACTCCTTGAATGATATTTTCCAGTTTGTTGCAGACATCTTTACTAAATATTTTTTCAAAAATACAACTATTATTGATTTCCTAAAACCCCTCTCCACCATAGCGAAGAGGGTCATCCCGATCCGCCACGGCGGATCAAACCCCAAAATACCCGGAGGGGGTAAAAGATTGTAGCCACAAAACATAGATGAATTCCCCAACCCCGGAGGGGTTGAAAAAGCATATTTGGGTGTAATATTCAATAGGCGAATGAAAAAATAACATCATTCCCATCCCACCAAAACACGTTTCAAAAATCCATCCCGCCATTCCGTGTTACCCCTCTGGGGTAAATAAACCACACGCACAAACATGTGCTACATTCTTTTACCCCTCCGGGGTATAAATCCCGATTACCCGATTACCTGATTACCCGATTACCCGATATCCCGATATCCCAATCAAAAAATCCCCAAAGGGGTCCGTCGGACAAAGATCAAACCGCTCTATCTTCGCACCATGAACATTCGTATCGGCTACGGCATTGATTACCATCAATTGGTAGAAGGAAGAGATTTATTTATTGGCGGCATCAAAATCCCGCACGACAAAGGCGCACTCGGACATAGCGATGCCGACGTACTCCTACACGCCATCTGCGATGCCCTTCTTGGGGCAGCCGCTTTGGGTGATATCGGTGTTCACTTTCCCGATACTTCTCAAGAATTCAAAAATATTGACAGTAAAATTTTGCTGGCAAAAACAAGATCACTCATAGAAGCAGAAGGTTATCAAGTCATCAATATTGACTCTACCCTCTGCCTGGAAGCCCCCAAAATAAAACCCTATGTCCCCCAAATGCAGGAAATAATAGCAGGCATCTTAGGCATCACCATAAAAGATGTTTCAATTAAAGCCACAACCACAGAGAAAATGGGATTTGTAGGAAGAAAGGAAGGACTCGTTGCGCACGCAGCTGTGTTAATTAGACAATTTGAAAATTTGAAAATTTGAAAATGATATATGTAATAAATGGAAGATCTACCAATTATAGATGTCCTCCCATTTTCAAATTACCACATTTTCAAATTTTCAAATTATTCCCCCATTTTCAAATTACCACATTTTCAAATTTTCAAATTCTCAAATTTTCAAATTATTCCTTAGGCTCAAGGCTGAAAACAACTCCTATTCGTAACGTATTTGATAACGGATTACGTGTAACACCACTACCGGATGGCACCAAGTATGAGAAGTTGATATCCATAAAGTCAAGTTTAAACCCGGCACCTACGCTGAAATATTTTCGGTTACCACGATTTTTATTCTCATAGAAATAACCACTGCGGAAAAAGAACTGATTATTGTAACTATATTCTGCCCCAAGTGATACTTGTAAAGATTTACCAAACCCTGTTCCATCACCAAAAGATTTCATCCAGCTACTCACTACACCTGTAGTTCTGTAGTTAGATAGATTAGTAGAATCGACGGTAAAATTACCTGTTGCTACCGGTGGCGAAGGCACTAGTAGTTTGTTCATGTCCAAAGCAAAATTGATCTTATTATTCTCATCCAATACTTTGGTATAAGAAACGCCAATACCTAGATTGGCAGGAATAAAATCCTTGTTTCTGGCATCATTGGTATAACCGATCTTACTGCCTAAGTTCGATAATACCACTCCCCAATTCAACCCTTCGCCATCTTCATTCAAACCATTATGATACACAGATACATCCCCTGCCACCGCATTACCTGCCTTGTACACTACACCTGTACCCACATCACCCACTACCAATCTTGAATTGATATAACGCAATGCTACCCCAATACTCATTTTCTCATTCAGTTTTCTGGAATAACCCAGATCAAACGCAAATTCACTGGGTCTTACAGAGTTCAACACATTACCGGAAAAATCGGTGAGTTGAATATTTCCCAAACTAAAAAAACGAAGGGTAGAAGAGATCGCCTGCTCATCATCTAACCGATGATAACCAGCCATACTGGCAAGATATACGTCATTCAAGCCCAAATCTTTTAACCAGGGCGTATAATTCACTGCAATGGCAGATCGTCTGGGTGCAAACATCACTTTCGATAAATTCCAAAAGGGAGCATTGGCTTCAGGAGTGGTAGCAATGGCTACATCTCCCATACCACCCGCACGTGCATCCGGAGAAATTCGCAAAAAAGGAACGGCAGTAGAAACGATATTTACAGAGTCCTGTGCAAAAGAAGCATAAGACAACAGTAATCCAACAATGGCTGTCAGGGTTTTCTTATAGGTAAAAAGCATGAAGCAATATATTTTAAAAAATTTGGAATGCAAGCTTGGTTTATGGGTGATAGGCTATAGGTTAAAGGTGATGGGTGATAGCATATGGTAGAAAGCACTCATCTCTTTACCATAACCCATGACCTAAAACCCATAAGCAACCACTCCGTGTAACTCTGTGCCAAACTCCTGTAACTCTGTGGTTATTTTACCACAGAAAACACAGAGTGCGGCACAGAGTTGCACGGTGTTTTTTAGCTTATGACCTATGGGTGATAGCATATAGCAGAGAACTTTATCTCTTTACCATAACCCATGACCTAAAACCCATAAGCAACCACTCCGTGTAACTCTGTGCCAAACTCCTGTAACTCTGTGGTTATTTTACCACAGAAAACACAGAGTGCGGCACAGAGTTGCACGGTGTTTTTTAGCTTATGACCTATGGGTGATAGCATATAGCAGAGAACTTTATCTCTTTACCATAACCCATGACCTAAAACCCATAAGCAACCACTCCGTGTAACTCTGTGCCAAACTCCTGTAACTCTGTGGTTATTTTACCACAGAAAACACAGAGTGCGGCACAGAGTTGCACGGTGTTTTTTCAATAAATAAAACGAGTAAAATTCAACCCATAGAGTCAATTAAAGGAGAATAAGTTGTCCGGCGTGAAAAGATTTTTGGGTGCCGGATTGAACAACCATATTGTAAATATAAACAGCTTTTTGGATTTTTCGTCCTGATTCATCTCTTCCATCCCACTCTATTTCAATATTTCTGGTGCCAGCTGTATTCAGCTGCTTTGAAATACGCTTTACCAGTCTGCCGGAAGATTGATAAATATAGATCTCCACTTTCAAATCCGTATTAGGCTGGTTGTGTTCAAACGAGAACCGGGTACGATCAAAAAACGGATTGGGGAAGTTCATCACCTTAGACAGTTTCAGCTGCTCTTGCTTCACCACTACATAATCCAACACCGCTTCACTTGAGTTATTTGCGCCATCCCAAGCCTTTAACCGCAACTGATGCGCCCCATTGCTTTGCACCGGTAATCGAAATTGAACACTACCCGATGACCAACTGTTTCTGTCTGCCACAAACAAATCATTCAACACCCGCTGATTCCTGACTTCATTATCGATGATGAGTGTGATATCATGTCCAACCCCATTACCCGATGTATTGATTCCAGAGCTGTCTGATAACTGCGCTATCAGTAAAGGCGTTTCATGCGTGAGGCCTCCGTTTTTAAATTGGGTATCATTCAAAAATAAACGAATAACCGGACCGGTTCTATCTGTCAGTAATTGATCACTACCCACAATCACTAAGCTGGTATCGGCACCAGAGGCATCGCGCATTGCGTCATATGCATAGAAACTAATCTTCCCTTTGCCGGGTTGAAAACTCACATCTTTCGGTAGAATGATTTCTATTCTGAATCGACCTGTATCCACCGAAAAAACGCCTTTGAACAACACGGCAGACTGATGTTCAAAACGAGTTACAAAACTACCCGCATCATTGGCGAGTGTGGAGATACTGCGTGGTTTATCTTGAATAATGGTTTCGATGGTTCCGGTAAAATCGCGGAGACGATTACCGGAATCGTCTGTGATTTGTCCTTCGAGGATATATCGGGTAGATGCTTTCAAAGTATCTCCTATAGACAATGGCTGACCATTCACCGCAGTCAACTGAACACGATGAGTTGGAAAAGATAAACGCATCGCAGGATCACCCAACAAAATAAATTTTCGTGAATTTAATATTTCACCCGACTGAATCACTGCCAGATTTTTAGCCCTTCGAAAAGCTTCGCCCAATGACAAATACTGTAGACTCGAAGCATCACGCTGAAGGGCTTGTTGAATAAAATATTCATTGATGATACGATTACTTGCAGCCAAGACCAATCTGGCTGTCGTTAACAAAGCGATGGCACCGGTGGAGTCACCCGTCAACATCTGAGCACCTAATGCATTTTTTGCCGGATCATCAAACGGATAAAAATCACAACTCGCTGTCACCATCAAAGGCAATCGCGCTGCATTCTGCAAACGACCTGCTTCTTCCGTTGTGAAAACCGCTTCATCGGCCAAACGAATATGGTTTCCATGTCCGCTATAATTAACGATCAATGCCCCTTGATTCATTCTATTGACGATGGCTTCATTGACTGCCGGATAACGTGCCCCACCACTACCGCTTACTAAAGGAAAAGCATCAAGATAAATTTTCTGTGTTTGAAAAAGGGTATTTTTCACGTTAGCAGATACACCTTCTGCATCATTCAAATGCAAATTTTGATCACGGTCATCAGCAATGAATAATAACCGATTTCTCCATTCACCAAAACCAGATGGATGATGGTAACGAATGATCTTATCGACCATGGTATTGGCTTCAGTTAGATTTCTGGCAGGCATTCTTCCAACCGCAATATCCAATGCCTGTTTAGCCGCACCAAGATTGATATCCACCGTATCATTCAACATCCCAAAAAAATCATCAGAAGTATAACTGGAAATGGGATCGAGTGATTGATTACTTTGATGCGTAGGAATAAACCGATAATTATTCGCTACCCGATTACGCGGATCATAAGAACCACTACCGAATAATAAAAGATATTTCAAAGTGCTGCTGTTTTTATCATACAGCATTTTCACAAAATTGCGAATAGCCGTAGGATCAGCAATACCTGAACCGAATTCTTGATACACTTGCTCAGTACTGACTACCCCAACAGTACGCGCATATTGTTGACGATGAAAACCAGCCAGACTTTGTGCCGCTGATACAAAAGAAGGATGCGTAATGATGAGGTATTCAGGAACAGATAATCCGTGTAAGTTTTGATTGCTAACAGTTCCCATCACTACAGGAGTCAATGCTTGTGCATCCGTAAATGCTACATATTCTCTAAGTCGAGAGGCATCTTGATGAAAAATAAAATTGCCTGATGAAAGGTTGCGCATGGCAACCGGAACGAATGGAGATGTGATGTCCCACACTTTTATTCCGGTAGTAGTCCCGGATAATTCAAACCGCGCAACAGCCCCATTACTCACAGAAGACCAATCCCGAAACAACAATACCTGATCAGCCGGTTTGATCAATGCTCTTCTTCCAAACAATTCAAATCGATTCAACCAAGATTCAGCACCTGAAGCTGCAGACTGATAATCGAAGCGTATGATGGTAGAGGATTGTGCTGCATTGTAGAATTGCGCTTGTTCCTGATGCACGGCATATCGATCAAGAAAAGTTCCTGTGACTGAAGGAAAGATCAATGGAGTTGATTGTGTACCGTTGACCGTGGTGAGCATAGAAGCAGAAGCACCTACATTTCTGGAAGCAAAAGAAGCTCTCAGAAGAAAAGGCGTTTGTGTAATGACATTGGGCCAGTTCACCGAAAAAGTTCTGGATAAAGAACCAACAGTAAATTTTTCTCCATACCATTCTTTACCTGAACCGATCAGATTTACCAGGTCATTTTCTACCACCGCACGTTCCTGAAATGAAGTAACTGTAACGGTTGATACAGGCAGAATATTTTGCTCCTGTATTCTTTTACCGATACCACCGATAGAAATATAGTAATACGCAGAATCGCTATACAGATTTTTAATGAATCGAAAACTTTGTTGCACACTGTCTTTTTGCCAATGACCACTACCATTGGAATAGAAGAGGAAATAATCGTTGTTATTGAAAATACCATCCCCACCATCCACTACTTGAATCGCATTTTCAAAGAGGTCATCGATATAATCTGCGTTGGCTTGTTCACCTAGGATGGAGCCGCCGTTGCCGTATAAACGAATAGAAGAAGAGGAAATCCCCCCGCTACCCCCTGCCCCCCCTGCCCCTAAAGGGGTGAGAGAAGACGCTTCTACTTTGTAGATGCCGGCTTCTTTGACTGCGATTTTTAGCCAGTTGCCGGAAGCAAGTACTGATGATGAAGCATACTGTCGCTGCGAATACCCACTTGCAGTGGTTATCACGAATACAATCCCCAATAGTACGATGCTTCTTATCATAACAAATACAAATATCAGCCCAAAACCCTCCTCCGCGAAACTCTGTGCCAAACTCTGTGTCACTCTGTGGTAAAATTTAACCCCACAATAAAAAACCGTCATGTCGACCAAGCGAAGCGAGCGGAGACATCCCCTCACTGTTAGCAACATCACGATTCTCCACCCTATGAAAATTTCCCCATAGTCAGGAGATTCCTCAACTTCGCTACGCTGCACTTATAATGACATTCATAATTATCTATTGATAATCAAGCAACTTGAAGATTGATAG
>VFQQ010000780.1_pt1 | contig 54822 bp, 43 predicted proteins | sample 3512341 | NCBI WGS metagenome assembly VFQQ01 (sample SAMN10412373, study PRJNA504923) | tailings metagenome | isolation source: Relicate 2 Philex TSF1 revegetated site | place: Philippines: Tuba, Benguet | collected 2017-08-29 | reverse complement strand
GCCCCATGTGTTCGGGCGCCACGCTGATGTCGCGCCTCAAGCGCGTCGTCTACGCTGTCGGCGACCCGAAGATGGGTTGTCTCGGCGGCGCGACCGACCTCAATGCCCTGCCGCAAGTCAACCACCACTTGCTCATCACCCGCGGCGTGCTCGAGCAGCCGTGCCTCGAGCTGTTGCAGGCGTATTTTCAGCTGAAGCGGCAGCAGGATTGAGCGGCGCGAACTATTGAGAACTACCCAAAGAAGTGACGCTGCGATGCCTTGGGGTAGGGCGCGACCGCTGGGCGCGCCGAGAGCGTGTTGCGGCGGGCCCAGCGGTCCCGCCCTACCTCCGACAACGTCACTTCTTCAGGAAATTCTCAATAATGCCGGCGCGCGAAACATATTAGGCCGCGAAAGTTGACGCGGCCGGACGGCATGTGCACCTTGGGCGCATCTCTATTTCACCCATCCCGACCATGGCCTACGAACTCCCGCCACTGCCCTACGCCTACAACGCCCTCGAGCCGCACTTCGACGCGCGCACGATGGAGATCCACCACACGAAGCACCACCAAGCTTACATCACCAACGCGAACAACGCGCTGAAGGATCACGCCGCCCTCGCCGCGCTCGACGTCAACACGCTCATCGCCGACTTGTCCCAGGTCCCCGACGCGATTCGCGGCGTCCTCCGCAACAACGCCGGCGGCCACAGCAACCACGCGTTCTTCTGGTCGATCCTCGGCCCGGGCAAGGGCGGCGCCCCGACCGGCGCGCTGGCCGACGCCATCAACGCCACCTGGGGCTCCTTCGACGCCTTCAAGGCCGAGTTCGCCAAGGCCGCCACCACGCGCTTCGGCTCCGGCTGGGCCTGGCTCGTCGTCGGCGCGGACAAGAAACTCTCCGTCGGCTCGACCGCCAACCAGGACAGCCCGCTGATGGGCAAGGCCGTCGCCGGCATCGAGGGCAAGCCCATCATCGGCCTCGATGTCTGGGAGCACGCCTACTACCTGCACTACCAGAACCGCCGGCCGGACTTCGTCGCGGCGTTCTGGAACGTCGTCAATTGGGACGCCGCCGCGGCGAACTACGCCGCCGCGATCAAGTGAGCCCGCGGCGCGTCCGTTCGCGGACGCGCGCAGCCGCACGCTGAAATCTCAATCCTTCCTCGGGCGCACGCGGGTGCGCCCTTTTTTGCGTCCGGACGCGGGTGCAGCGGCAGCGGCGTTTTGCGCGGCGAGGTATTCGGTCGTGAGCATCCCGGCGTAACCCCAGTTTTCCGGGGACACTTCGTCGATGACGATGTGGATGTGCTCGGGGTGTTTGCCGAGCCGCGTGACGAGCGACTGCGTGATGTCGGCGACGACGGCTTTCTTCTGCGCGACCGAGGCGCCGTGGAGGATCTGGACGTTGACGTATGGCATGGAGTCGACAGTAGCCGGGAAGGCACCGACGGCAAATGGCCGTTCGGCTTAGCCGAGTTCGGGCAGCTGAACGACCCGACCTCAGCCCTTTTCCTTCATGACAAACACGCCGTCCCATTCGGGCGCGGGCGGGTGCTCCTTCATGTAGTGGCAGCGCTCGATCATGATGAGCGAGGGGTTGCTCTCGATGGCGCGGGCCTTGTCGGGCTGGAAGGGCTCGAGCTTCGCCGCGCGTTCGAAGAGCGCGATGGCGCCGGCCCAATCCTGCACGAGGTAACGCGCGATGGCCTGGGCGTGGAAGTCGAGGCATTCGAGCGTCTGCGGCGGGGCCTCGGCGCGCAGGCCGACGACTTCGTGCACGCCGACGGGGAGCGACCGGCCCTTGACGACGATCTTGTCGAGGAAGCGAAAGAGCACCTTGTCGCCGCCGAACTTCTCGCAGTCGGCGCGTGTGGTGTCGGTCACCATGGTGTAGACGCCCATGAGCTTGGCGCCGGACTCCATGCGGGCGGCGAGGTTCACGTTGTCGCCCATCATCGTGTAGCTGAAACGCGTGCGGCTGCCCATGTTGCCGATGATGGCGGAGCCGGTGTTGAGGCCGAGGCGGGCGCGGAGGTGGTGGACGACAGGCGGCCACTTGTCGCCCTCGCTGCGCCATTTCTGGCGGAGCTCCTCGATCTTCTGCTGCACGCGGATGGTGGCGACGCAGGCGCGGTAGGCGTGGTCGGGCAGCGGCAGCGGCGCGCCGAACATGGCGACGATCGCGTCGCCGATGTATTTGTCGAGCGTGCCGCCCTCCTCCTGCACGATGTCGGTGCAGGCGGTGAGGTATTCGTTCATCAACTCGACGAGCCGCGCGGGCGTCATCTTCTCGGAAAACGTGGAGAAGGACTGGATGTCGGAAAAATACGCGGTGATGTGCTCCTCGTGGCCGCCGAGTTCCGGCTCCTTGCCGGAATCGATCAGGGTGTTGACGACGGTCGGGGCGAGGTAGGCGCTGAACATGCCCTTGATGCGACCCTTCTGCCGCTCCTCGTCGACGAGCTGGATGATCGTGGCGACGAAACCGGTGGTGAAGGCCGCGCCCAAGGGCGCGGTCAGCGCCACGACCAAGTGCGACACGCGGAAGAGGTAGAAGCCGACGACCGCGAAGCCGACGAGGACAAGCAGGGCCAGCACCTTGAAGAACAGGCTGCGCGCGCCGCCGGAGATCGTGAGCGCGGTCACGACGAAGGTGAGGACGAAGGTCGTGATCCACATGACCCAGACCGGCGGACGGCTGAGGTATTTCTCGGCGATGATGGTCTTCACCAAGTTGCCATGCAGGCCGACCTTGGGGACGGGCTGGGAATCGAAGGGGGACGACGCGAGGTCCTGCAGGAGCGGGTCGGTCGGGCCGACGAGAATGACGGCGTCCTGGAAGCGCTTGAAGTATTCCTCGGCCTCGGCGCGCTCGGATTCCTTTTCCGACTGGAGCATGGAGCCGGCGATCAGCACGTCGGCCATGCTGGTGTGGGAGTTGAAACCGGGCTCGCCCCAGGCGGAGAACCAGTTCGCCTCGAGGAGCTGGCCTTCCTGCACCGGAATGCGGCGCAGCACCTCGCCGGCCGGGGAGACGATTTCCACGAAGTCGCCGGCGCGCCGCGCCGAGTCGGGCGGCACCCCGAGTTCCGCGCAGGCAAGTTGCACGGCCATGTGCCAGAAGGTCGGGCCGATCGATTCGGCGAAGAGCGGCACCCAGCGGGGGATGTCGCCGCCGCTCGTCTCCAGATCGACGTCGATCAGGCCGATCGTGCCCCACTTGGTCGTGAGCGTCGCGCCCATGATGGGGTGCTGCGGCAGCTCGGGCGTGTCGTTCTTGTCCCGATCGGTGTGGCCGTTGCGCAGGAAGGGAAATTCGCGCACGCCCTCCTGGGTGCGCGCGTCGCCGCTGGTGTATTGGGCGGCGAGGATGAGGGTCGGATAGCGGCGGGCGAGGCGCCCGAGCGCGACGTTGCCCTTGGCGGAGGCCTCGCGATCGACGAGATCGGAATGTCCCTGCTGGGAAAAGACGAAGTCGAAGCCGACGGCCTTGGCGCCGCCGCGTTCGAAGAGCAGTTGCGCCGCCTCGGCGAAGCGGGCGCGGTTCCACGGGCGCTCGCCGATGGTCTGGATCGCGCGGGAGTCGACGTTGACGTAATGGATCTTCACCGGCGCCGCGATCGGCCCGCGGTAGAGGAAGCGCAGGTCGAGCAGCATGTGCTCGAGGCGCTGGAATTGGCCGAAGTGCTCGCCGAGCGCCCACAGGAGGGGGATGGGCAGCAGAAGAAGGATCCGCCAGTCGAACTTCGCTCGCGTCTTACGCACGGCGCGGGACAGTAGCGGGCCGGGGTGGCAGATAAAGGGAAAACAAAACGCCCGGCGCGACGGCCGGGCGGTGGGGAGGCAAAGACGGACGGGGATCAGCCGCCGGCGCCGGGAGTGAGCTGCGGACCGCGCGGCGTGTTCGTGGGCGGGGTCGTCGGCGACGGGTTCGTCGTCGGGTTCGGATTAGGGTTGGTGTTCGAGGGATTCGTGTTCTCGGAAGAATTGTTCTGCGACTGGTTGTTGTCGGAGGAATTCTGGTTCGACTGCGAGTCGGACGCGGGCGGCGTGGGGTTGGTGTTCGTCTGCTGCGTCGCCTGTTGCTGCTGTTCGTTCGTCGTGATGACGGTCTGCTGGATGGCGGGGGCGATTTCCGTGACGACGGCGGTGACGATCTGCGCGGCGGCCTCGGGCGAGATGGGGGCAGCGTTGGCCGGGACGCTGAGGCCGGTGATCTGGCCGGTGTTGGGATCGACCTGAGCGGTGACGACGATTTCCTGCTGGTCGGCGACCGGCAGAGCGCTCGAGCCGCCCTGCGTGGTGCCCTCGAAGACCACGAGACCCTCGGCGGTGCTGAGCTGGAAGTTGAAGGCGCGGCCGTCGCCCGTCGGGCGGAACACGATGCGGAACTGCGTGCCGCGGATGCCGGCGGCGCCCACCGGGGTGCGGATGTTGAAGTTCGACGCCGTGTTCAGCTTCTTCACGTCGCCGACCATTTCGCCGTAATCGAGGCGCAACTCGGTCTGCGACACACTGGGCTCGTTGGTCAGCTTGCCGACGGCAATCTCCTCGCCGAGGGGATCCATCTTGAATTGCTCGATCTTCAGCTTCGAGTCGCTGCCGACGCGAACGGAGGAACCGTTGGCGAAGACCAGGACCACGGAGGAGCCGCGACCGGTGACGATTGTGTCGGTCTCGATGAGCGTGTCGCCGTTCTTCAGCGGCAGGCTCTGTCCATCGGCGGTCAGGCGGGTCACCTCGGCGCCGTCGACTTTGCCGGCCTTGATCACGCCGGGGGCGGTTTGGGCGGACGCGGAGTTGGCCGCGAACAACAAGCCAATTGCAAAAAGCGCGCAGACGGCGAGACGAAGGGCCCAGATTTTCATGATTTCGCGAGGGGGAAAACTCACCGGTTCACGGTCAACCGGGCGCGCAAAGCCTCCGCCTGCCCATAGGAGGGGTCAAGAGCTAAACAGGTCGCGGCGGCCGCCAGCGCCTCCTCCGTCCGGCCCGGTCGCGCGCTGAGGTGGTGGGCGAAATAATAATGCCATTCCGCGCGCGTCGGGGCCAGCGCGAGGGCGCGGCGGAATGCCGGTTCCGCCTCCGCCTGCCGCGCCTGCATGTCCAGCGCTACACCTTGATGCACCCAAAATTCCGCGATGACCGGGCATCGCGCCAGCGCCTCGCGCGCGGCCGCCTCGGCCCGCCGGCCGGTCGCGACGACATTACCCCGCGTCACATGCCAGCTGAGGGCGACGGCGTAGGACAAGTCGCCCCAGGCCTGCGCGTTGGTGGGATCGATTTTCACGGCTTGTTGAAACGCGATCAGCGACGACGGCAGGATGCGGTCGAGGGTGCCGCCCTTCCCTCGCGCCTGCCGGTCGATCGCGCGCCGCGCGTCGAAGCGCAGCGCCTCCGCGCGGTAAAGCGGATCGGCCTTCACGGCGCCCAGCGCGAGCACCGCGGCGCCGAGCGCCAGCGCCGCACCGCGCGCACCCCACCCGGCGGCGCGACCGCACTCCGCCCGGCCCCGGAGCAGCAAGCCCGCAACGATCGCCCCGGCGTAGGCCAGTGCCGGGATCTTGGTGTGAAAATCCACGCCGAGGTGAACGGCATAGGCGAGCAGACCAAGCCAGAGGCCGAATTTCCACCGCCAGTGCGTCGTGAAATCCCTGCGCGCGCCCGTCGTGCCAGCGTCGCTTCGCGCCGTCCGCCACGCGCGCCAGCCCAGCGCCAGCAGGACGGCGCCCGCGCCCGCCCACAGCGCAAAGCCCACCGCGCCGTAGTCGCTCAGCGTGTTCAGGTAATCGTTGTGCGTCCAATCGGGCTCGTTGACGAAGCCCGCCGGCCGGTGCCGGTCGAAGAGCACGTTGTAGGACGCCGCGCCCGTGCCGAGCCACGGCGCCTCCTGCCAGAGCTGCACGCCGACCTTCCAGATCAGCGGACGCGTGTGCTCGAACTTTCCCTCGAGGAACGGATCGATCCGCGCGCGCGCGTGCTCGCTGCCCGCATAGAGCGCCGCCAGACCGCCCGCGATGACCGCCAGCACCGCCGCGCCACCGAGCAGGCCGCGCCGCCAATTGCGTCCGGCCAGCACCGGCCACGCCAGCAAGGCCGCCGTCACCGCGATCCAGCCGCCGCGGCTGCCGGTCAGCACGAGAGCGAACCCGAGGAGCAGCGCGAACCACACGCAGAAAAATTTCACCGTGACCCGCGTCGATCGCGCCCCGAGCCAAACGAGGCAGAGCGGCAGCATGACTTCGAACAGACCCGCAAGACTGTTCGGGATGCCGAACATCCCCGCCGAGCGCCCGAAGAACTGCTCCGCCTGCGTGCGCCCGAGCATCATCCACGACGGATCGACGAAGCGCTGATACGCCGCCATTGCGACGCCGGTGAGCCCGAGCCCGACAAAGGTCACGACCCACACGAGCGTGTGTCCGCGCGAGCGGCCGAAGTGCAGCACGAGCACGAACACGAGCCACATCTGCAACCACAAGAGCCACTCGCGCCACGCGAGCCACTTCGCCGGCGCGAGCCAGAGCACGCTCGCGAGCGCGAACAGCAGGAACGGCACCGGCAGCAACGCCACCGGATTGAAGGCGCGGGGACGCAAGGCGAACAGCACCGCTCCCAACGCCGTGAGCCCCCACAGCGCCCACGCGGTCGTCACCATCGTCGCCGCGAGGTAGCCGCCGAGGCAGAGGGTCGTCCACGCAAACATCGCGGCCAAGCCGAGCACCAAGACCCACTCCCCCGCCGCGACGACCCGCGCGAGCGAATCGCGAGACACGGAAGTGGACTCAGGCGCGGGCATCGCGGAAGTTTCAAGCGCAGCGCAGCGCCGCCCGCTAGACTAAAGTCACGGGAAGAGGCCGGTCGGCAGCGGTCAGCAAGGTAGGGCCAGTCTGTGACCGGCCGGTTCGGGCGCGACGAGCCGGACCAAGGCAGTTGCCCGCGAATCGCGCGAATGGGCCGAACGAGATCACCCTTTAAGACTCACTCGAATTATTGAGAACTACCCAAAGAAGTGACGCTGCGATGCCTTGGGGTAGGGCGCGACCGCTGGGCGCGCCGAGAGCGTGTTGCGGCGGGCCCAGCGGTCCCGCCCTACCGTCGGTAGCGTTCTACTGCGGGAAATTCTCAAACACTCGCGTGATTCGCGGGCGGTTTTTGCGGCGTGAGTTCGTGGGTCCGGTCGGAGACCGGACCCACCCCCAAGGGCGGCGCGGCTGATTCCTGGCGAACGCCGCCGCCGCTCAGGCGCGGAGCGTGCCGGCGGCCTGCTCGGCGAGGAACGAGGCGTAGGTCTGCTCCACGCCTTCGCGCAGGCCGATCTTCGCGCGCCAACCGAGGGCGCTGAGACGCGACACGTCCATCAGCTTGCGCGGCGTGCCGTCGGGCTTCGTGGTGTCCCACGTGATGCGTCCGCCGAAACCCGTGACGCCCGCGACGATCTCGGTGAGCTCCTTGATCGTCACGTCCGTGCCGGTGCCGACGTTGATCCAGTCGGGCGGGTTGTCATGGCGCAGGAGGAAGGCGCAGGCGTCGGCGAGGTCGTCGACGTGGAGGAACTCGCGGCGCGGCGATCCCGTGCCCCAGGCCACGACCTCGTCGCGACCGGCGAGCTTCGCTTCGTGGAACTTCCGGATCAGCGCCGGGAGGACGTGCGAGTTCTGCAGGTGGTAATTATCCGCCGGCCCGTAGAGATTGGTCGGCATCGCCGAGTGGTAGAGGACGCCGTATTGCCTGCGGTAGGCCTGCGCGAGCTTGAGGCCGGCGATCTTGGCGATGGCGTAGGCCTCGTTGGTCGGCTCGAGCGGGCCGGTGAGGAGGCAATCCTCGGTCATCGGCTGCGGCGCGTGCTTCGGGTAGATGCACGAGCTGCCGAGGAAGAGCACGCGCTTCACGCCCGCGGCGTAGGCGCCGTGGATGCAGTTCGCGGCGATGGCGAGATTCTCGTGCAGGAACTCGGCCGGATAATTGTTGTTCGCGAGGATGCCGCCGACCTTGGCCGCGGCGATGATTGCGACGTCGGGCTTTTCCGCGGCGTAGAACGCGGCAACGGCGGCCTGGTCCGTCAGGTCGAGTCCGTCGCGCCGCGAGCGGAGCAACAGCGACACTCCCGGCTCGCGCTGGAAGCGCCGCACGAGCGCCGCGCCGACCATGCCGTGGTGACCTGCGATGAAGAGTTTCATGGGGGAGAAACCACGAAACACACGAACGACACGAAAGAAAGCGGGCTAAGCGTTTTCGTGTTTTTCGTGTTTTTCGTGGTGACAGAAAATCAGGCGAAGGGGGCCTTGGAGACGGCGGGGAGCGCGGCGATCTGGGCCTCGCGCTTCGCGAGTTCGAGGTCGTGCTCGACCATGATCTTCACGAGGTCCTTGAAGAGGACCTTCGGCTGCCAGCCGAGCTGCTTCTTCGCCTTGGCGGGATCGCCGATGAGCAGATCGACCTCGGCCGGGCGCTCGTAGCGGGCGTCGTGCTTGACGTATTTCTGCCAGTCGAGCCCGAGCAGACCGAAGGCCACCTCGCAGAACTCGCGCACGCTGTGCGTCTCGTTCGTGGCGACGACGTAGTCGTCGGGCTGGTCCTGCTGCAGCATGAGCCACATCATCTCGACGTATTCCTTCGCATAACCCCAGTCGCGCTTGGCCTCGAGATTGCCGAGGTAGAGCGCGTCCTGCAGACCCATCTTGATGCGCGTGGCGGCGCGGGTGATCTTGCGCGTGACGAAGGTTTCGCCGCGGCGCGGGCTCTCGTGGTTGAAGAGGATGCCGTTCGAGGCGTGGAGGCCGTAGCTCTCGCGGAAGTTCACTGTCAGCCAGTAGGCGTAGACCTTGGCGCAACCGTAGGGCGAGCGCGGCCAGAACGGCGTCTTCTCCGTCTGCGGCACTTCCTGCACCTTGCCGAACATCTCGGAGGAGGAGGCTTGGTAGAAACGCGTCTTTTTCACGAGCCCGGCCTCGCGGATGGCCTCGAGGATGCGGAGCGCGCCCTGGCCGTCGATGTCGCCGGTGTATTCCGGGATGTCGAACGACACGCGGACGTGCGACTGCGCGGCGAGGTTGTAGACTTCGTCGGGCTGGAGCTCGTAGAGGAGCTTCACCATCTGCACGGCGTCGGCCAGGTCGCCGTAGTGCAGCGTGAGTTTGGCGCCGTTGGCGTGGCGGTTGAAATTGAGGTGGTCGATGCGGCTCGTGTTGAAGGTCGAGGAGCGGCGGATGATGCCGTGCACTTCGTAGCCTTTCTCGAGGAGCAACTCGGCCAGGTAGGAGCCGTCCTGACCTGTAATGCCGGTGATGAGGGCCTTCTTCATTCGCCGACAGGTTGCGGAACGCCGCCCGGGTCTGGCAAGCGCCGAGGTGACGGGGGCGAAGGCTGCCCCCGACGAATCGTGTGGTGACGTTCCCGGCGCGGAGCGGAGTCCGCGCCCTACCCTCAGCCCAAGGCGGCGAGGAGGCGTTCGACTTCGGCTTTCTTGGCCTGGAGGTCGGCGAGCTGCTTGCGCGCACCTTCGAGGACGGCGGGCGGGGCCTTCGAGACGAAGGCCTCGTTGCCGAGGCGCGCTTCGGTGCCGGCGATGTGCTTCGTCAGCGCGTCGCGCTCTTTGGTCAGGCGCGCCTTTTCGGCGGCGGGGTCCACAAGACCCTTCGTTTCGAGGAAAAGCGTGCCTTGCGAAATCACTACGGCCGGACAATTGGCGGGCGCTTCGTTCGGAGTCTTAACCTCTCCAGAGCCGAGCATTCCGATGACTCGGAGAAAATCGCTTTGGCTGAAAATTTCCCAAAACGAGGCCGAATTTTTCGCCACGAAATAGAAGGTAGCAGCCGTCTTGGTTGGAATTCCCGCAGCAGCTTTAAGTTGCCGGGCTGCTCCAACAAATTCCTTCATCGCTGAGACTCGCACTGTCGCATTCGGGTCGAGGCGAACGCCGCGTTCGCCGAGGGCCGTCGCGAGTTGCGAGGCGTCCTCGATGCGCACGTCGCGCATGAGGAACTGAGCGTCGGCCCCGTAACCGAGCAGGTGCCAGAGTTCTTCGGTGATGAAGGGCGTGAACGGATGCAGTAGGAGCAGCGTCTGGCGCAGGACGAGGTCTTGGATCGCGAGGCAGTTGGCCTTCGTGGATTCGTCCTGCAGCTTGGCCTTCGAGACCTCAACATACCAGTCGCAGAAATCATTCCAGAAAAACCCGTAGAGGCTCTGCACGGCGCCGCTGAACTCGAAGTTCGCGAAGGCCAGGTCGACCGCGCGCGTGGTGGCGAGCAGGCGGTCGAGGATGGCGTGGTCGTCGGCGTCGAACTTCGCGGCGTCGAGGCGCGCGAGCACGGCGGCGAGCGAGGAGTTGTCGGCCATGTCGCCGCTCATCTGGCGGAAGCGGCAGGCGTTCCAGAGCTTGTTGCAGAAGTTCTTGCCGCTCTCGATGCGGTCTTCCTGGAAGCGAATGTCCTGCCCCTGCGGCGCGATGGAGATGATGCCGAAGCGGAGGCCGTCGGCGCCGTAGGTCGCGATGAGGTCGAGCGGATCGGGCGAATTGCCGAGCGACTTCGACATCTTGCGGCCCTGCGCGTCGCGGATGATGCCAGTGAAATAGACGTCCTTGAAGGGAATGCGCTGCGCGAGCGGCTGGCCCTCGTGGGTGTATTCGAGGCCGGCCATGATCATGCGGGCGACCCAGAAGAAGATGATGTCCGGACCCGTGACGAGCGTGCTGGTCGGGTAGAAATAATCGTAGCCGGCCTTGGCCATCGCGTCCTTGTCCGGCCAGCCGAGCGTGGCGAAGGGCCAGAGCCACGACGAGGCCCAGGTGTCGAGCACGTCCTCTTCCTGCACCCAATCGGTCTTATCGGCCGGGCCGTCGAGCGAGACGTGGACTTTCTGCGGATCGGCGAGGTCGGCGGCGGTGAGTTTCTCCTTGTCGAGTCCGGCGCGATACCAGACCGGGATGCGGTGGCCCCACCAGAGTTGGCGGCTGATGCACCAGTCTTGGATGTTCTCGAGCCAATGGAGGTAGACTTTGCTCCAGCGCTCCGGGTGGAACTTGATGTGGCCGTCGCGCACGGCGGCCTTGGCCTCCTCGACACGCGGGTATTTGAGCCACCATTGCCAGGTGAGGCGCGGCTCGATCGGCACGTCGGCGCGCTCGGAGTAGCCGACGTTGTTCTCGTAGGGCTCGTCCTTCACCAGCGCGCCGCGTTCCTTGAGGAGCTCGGCGGCTTTCTTGCGGCCGGCGAAGCGCTCCATGCCTGCGAGCTCGGGGCCGGCGTGGTCGTTGAGCGTGCCGTCGGCGTTGAGCGTGTCGATGGCGGGGAGGCCGTGGCGTTGGCCGATCTCGAAATCCACCTTGTCGTGCGCGGGAGTGACCTTGAGGGCGCCGGAGCCGAACTCGCGGTCGATCGCCGCATCGGCGATGATGGGAATCTCCGCCGCGGGCCCGAGCGGACGGCGGACCTTCTTCCCCAACCAGCCGGCGTAGCGCGGGTCGTCGGGATGCACGGCGATGGCGACGTCGCCAGGGATCGTCTCAGGACGCGTCGTCTTGACGGTGATGAACTCGCCCGGCGCATCCACGCGCTCGTAGCGCACGGTGTAGATCGAGCCCTTGGCGGGCTTCATGATCACTTCCTCGTCGGAGAGCGCCGTGAGCGACACGGGGCACCAGTTCACCATGCGCTTGCCGCGGTAGATGTAGCCCTTGCGGTAAAGGTCGACGAACACCCCGAGCACGGCGCGCGAGTAATGCTCGTCCATCGTGAACTGCGTGCGGCTCCAATCGCACGAGGCGCCGAGCGCCTGCAGCTGCTTCAGGATGATGCCGCCCTTTTCCTCGCGCCATTGCCAGACCTGCTCGAGGAACTTCTCGCGGCCGAGGTCGCGGCGGTGCTGCTTCTGCTTGCGCAGCTCGCGCTCGACAACGGTCTGCGTGGCAATGCCGGCGTGGTCGGTGCCGGGGAGCCACATGGCCTCCTTGCCCTCGAGGCGCGCGCGGCGGATGAGGATGTCCTGGATCGTGTTGTTGAGCACGTGGCCCATCGTGAGCACGCCCGTGACGTTCGGCGGCGGGATGGCGATGCTGTAGGCCGGCTTGGCGGGATTGACCCGGCCCGCGAAGCAATCGGCGGTCTGCCAGGCGGCATACCACTTCTTCTCAACGTCGCGCGGTTCGTAGCTCTTGGTGATCGAGGCCATGGGAAAGGTGAAGCCGCGGAGTGAAAGCCCCCGGCGCGCCCCCATCAACCTTTCTCTTCGGCCCGGCGTGGTGCGGGCGAGCGCGTCAGCGCACGGCCTCGAGGTCGAGCAGGAGCTGCTGGCCTGCCGGGACCGGCAGGACGTGGAAGTGCGCGCGGGCCAGGGCTTCGCGCAAGTCGGCGCCCAGCAGCCAGCGCAGGGCCGGCAGGAGCCGCGGCACGGCGTCGCGGCGGAACACCACGTGCAGCGGCAACCGCAGCGCATAGCCCCCGTGCAGATGCTCCGGCGTGGGCAGGTAGGCCGGCTCGGTCAGGCTCGGGGCCAGCGCCAGCGCCCGCAAGCCGCTGCCCGGCGCGGGCACGGCGGGGCTCAAGGCGATGCCGCCACCGGCCGCCAGCACGCGCGCCGGCAAAGCGTCGAGCGCGGACACGAGCGCCACGGTGGGCTTCAGCTCGACGCCGGGAAACACCAGGCGGCGCGCCAGCGGCAGCGTGAGGGCGGCGCCCGGATCGGGCGCGAGGAGCACGATCGCGCGGCTGCGCCATTCGCCGGTCAGGCCGAGATCGCCCCAAGTGGAGATATTTTGCGCGGCGCCGGCGGCGAACAGCCCGCGCAGCTGCGGCAGCGTGAGCTGCGTGAGCGGGACGGATTCCGGCACGATCACGACGACCGCCTGCACGGCGATCACGCGCGCCAGGAGCGGGTCGCCGGGCGGAACCTCGTCGGGCGGCAGGACGAACAAACCCAGGTCCGCCGCCCCGGCCTGCAACCGGGCCAACCCGGGGCGCGTGCCGGTCAGCTCGAGCGTCACCTCGCGCTCGTCCGCCTGCGCCCGCCGCGCAAAGGCGGCGGCGAAGTCCGCCCCGAGCAGGTCGCTGCCGACGACCCGGAGCGGCGCGGCGCACAGGGGCGCGACGATGCCCGCCGCGGCGGCGAGAAGAAGGAAGAGGCGGCCCAGCCGACGCATCACCGGAATCTCATTTGCGCGGGCGCGGCGGGCGCTCGGAGAGGTCGATGCGCTCCGCGCCGCGACTGCGGCCATCCGCCGCCGCCGTGTCGGCCGCGCCGCCATCGTGCGCGTAGTAGGAATAGTTCGCCGTGTAATAGCCGTAATCCTCGCCGGTGCCGGTCGGCACCTGGTTGAGGATGACGCCGATGACCGGCGCCTTGAGCCCGTCGACGATCTGCTTGGCGCGCAGGACCATGCTGGCCGGGTTGCGGCGGTGCTGGATGAGCAGCACGGTGCCGTCGGCGATGCTGGCGAGGACGGAGGCGTCGCTCACGCCAATGATGGGCGGCGAGTCGAAGAGGATCTTGTCGTAGCGGCCCTTGAACTCGGTGACGAGCGCGCGGAGCTTGTTGGCGTAGAGCAGGCTCAGCGTGACGCCCGCGCCGGCGCCGGCCGGCAGCACATCGAGGCCGCCCGAGGCGTCGCGGCGGATGGCGTCGGTCCAAGCGACCTTGTCGAGCAGCACGTCGGTGAGGCCGGGCTCGCGGGAAAGGTCGGCGAGCTTGTGCTGGGTGGGGCGGCGGACGTCGGAGTCGATCAGCAGCACGCGTTCGCCGGCGAGCGCCATGGTGAGGGCGAGCTGGCGGAGCGAGGTGGATTTGCCCTCGCCGGGTCCGGCGGAAAAGATGCTGAGCGCCGTCGGCTGGCCGGCGCGCAGGGCGAGGTTGAGGTTGGTCTGCAGGACGCGGAAGGGCTCGCCCTCGGGCGAGGTCGGATCCCGCGTGGCGGCGGCATCGCGCGTGAACGGGATGACGCCGAGCACGGGCAGGTTGAGCTTGGTCTCGACGTCGGCGACGTTGCGGAAGCTGGTGTCGAAGAACTCGACGAGCACGGCGGCGCCGACGCCGAGGATGAGGCCGAAGACGCCGGCGAAGAGGAGGTTCAGCGTCCAGTTCGGCTTCGAGGGGAAGCGGGCGGGCTCGGCGGTGTTGAGGATCTCGATGGTCTTCTTCGGGACCTGGAAGTCGATTTCGCGCTGCCGGAGGGTGAGCTTCAGCGTGGTGAGGAGCCGCTGCTCGTCCTCGAGCTTGGTGGCGGCCTCCTCGAAGGGGCGCATGCGGTCGCGGGCGGAGAGGATCTGGTCGACGCGAGCCTGGGCCAGCTGGCGCTCGAGCTCGGTGACGCGCGCCTCGGCCTCGTTGAACGAGATTTCCAGCGAGCTCTCGTAGCCGCGGAGCTGGGAATCGAGCTGCTCCTGGATCTTGGCGCGGGCGTCGACGGCCGCAATCAGGTCGGGGTGCGCCTCGCCGAGGCGGCCCTTGAGGCGGGTGAGGTTCTGGTCGGCGACGAGGAAGGCCTGGAGAAGGTTCTGGATGTTGGCGTCGGAAATGAGCTCGGAGTTGACGAGGTTGCGGCGCTCGTCGGCGGGGATGGAGCGGAAGCGCTCCCAGCGCGTCTTGCGGCCAATGGCGTCGACGCGAAGCACGATGAGCGAGTTCTGCATCTGGCGCAGGTTCTCGATCTCCATGTCGGAGTGGCGCTGGTTGAGGTCGACGCCGGAGATCTCGAGGTCCTTGCGGAGCTTCTCCACGAGGTCGCGCTGCTGCGTGACGACGAGTTCCTGCTTGTCGAGTTCGCCGCGGAGCTTGGCGAGGCCCTCGCGCTGCTCGGAGGTGGCGAGGTCGACGCGGTCGGCGGAGTAGACGCGGGCGATCTCGTTGGCGATGTCGGCGGCGAGCTTGGGGTCGCGTGCGTAGACGTTGAGCTCGATCAGCGACGTGGCGCGCCGCGACTCGACCTGGAGCATCTTGCGCGTGAGGTATTGGTAGGTCAGCGCGGAGGGGAGCGGCTGGCCGTCGTTGAGCTGGCGGCCGAGGACGTCGTTGAGGCCGAGATTCTCGATCACGCGGTAGAGGATCTTCTCGGATTGGAGGATCTCGAACTGGTCCTGGATGAAATACGGGTCGTAGTAGGCCGAGCTGCGGTTCTCGAAGAGCTTCACCTCGCTCTCGGGTTTCTCGACGCGGATCTTCGCGGTGGCGAGATACCACTTCGGCAGGAGGGCGGTGACGCCGGCGGTCGTGAGCACGACGAGGCCGAGCACGAGGAGCACGAGGCTCTTGCGGAGACGGAGCAGGCCGACGAAATCGGTGAGCGTGGCGGCGTCGGTGCCGGAGACGGAGGGCGAAGCCATGAGCGCGGCGTGGGGCGCTTAGAAGGAATAGCGGGCCGAGAGACCGTAGCGCGTGCGATCCTGGTCGCGGCTGGCGAGGTCGGAGTAGACGCGGTCGAAGTCGAGCGTGGCCGTGATGGTCCAGTGGCGGTTGGGCAGCCACGAGAGGTTCACGCCGGAGCGCACGATGGTCTCGTCGGCGTCGGGCACCGGGGCGCGGCCCTGGAGCTTGGTCGGCTCGTAGGTGAAGGAGGCGCCGGCGGTGATCAGCGCGGTCAGGCGGTGCTGGAGATTGACGAAGAGCCGGTGCACGCGCGTGTCGGTGAAGCTGACGGTGTCGGACGGTTCCTCGAGGCCGAAGGAATAGCCGCCGGAGAGGAAGGAGCCGTCGGCGTAGTTCCAGCGGGTGCTCAGTTCGAGGTAGGGCGCGGTGGTGTCGTCGCCGTTGGCGCGGGAGCGGTCCTCGCCGCCGAAGCGGCCGGAGAGGAGGAGGTTCTCGCCGGGGTTGTGGTCGAAGCCGGCGAGGAGGAAGACCGAGTCCTTGTCCTTGAGCGCGCCGCCGCTGTCGTAGGCGATGTCCTGGTAGCGGAGCTCGCCGACGAGCTTCGTCTCGGGCAGCAGGGCGTAGGCGAGCTCGACGCCGAGGAGGTTCTCGGAGCGGTCGAGCAGGGTCGCGAGGGCGGCGGTGTCGTAGCTCAGGAGCAGGTGGCGATACTTGGCGACGACGGTGCCCTTCTGGCCGGCGGCCGTGGTGAAGCGGAGATTGAACTCGTTGCGCTTGAAGGACTGGTCAGTGGCGAAAGGCGAGAGACCCGGGAGCAGCGACTCGGGGTTCTCGTTGATCATGTAGAGATCGCTGATGTCGATGTTGGTGGCCGGGCTGAAGGCATGGGCGAGGCGCGCACTGAGCGTGTGGCTGGTGAGGTTGCGCTTGCCCGGGCGGTCGGCGACGTGGTCGACGTTGAGCTTGTAGCTGGCGGAAGCGAAGGTCTGGTCGGACACGGAGCCGTTGTAGATGATCTCGCCGGTGAAGGAGTAGACGGCGCTGTCGATCTCGTTGGCGGAGGCGCCGAAGATGTTGCTGTCGTGCGACACCGCGGCGCCGAGGCGGAACGAAAGCGCCTTGCCCTGGTCCTGCTCGGGGATGGGCGCGTAAACGCCAAAGACCGCGACCGGCAGCAGCGTGGCAAGCAGAGCGAATCGAACGGACGTGTTCATCGGGGGAAGGGCTGGGGGTGTCGGGAAATCAAGCTGCAAGGGCGAGGGACAGGCAATTCAATTTCCCCTCGGCCGGAAGACGAGCGGGTCGACGAGCAGGACCATGTTTTCGGTCAGGCGCTGCGGCGGGGCGTTGAGGGGGAAATTCGCCGGCATGCGGCGCGTGACGAGGCCGGCGTAAACGGCGCCCCAGCCGCCCGTGTCCGACAGCGTGCGGATGGCCTCCTCGCGCCGCGCGGCGAGCTCGGTGAAGAACGGCCGGTCGAGCGTCGCCGGCGTGAGCAGGAGCGCGCCGATGGGCTGTTGCACGGTGATCTCGTAGAAGTCGCGCAGGCGCTCCGGCTTGGCCCACACGCGCTGCCGGCCATACCACGCCGCGCCGGCCGGCACGTCGGCCGCGACGGCGGTGCCGGCGAGAAAGCGCCGCTCCGTGTCCCGCCGCAGCTCCATGAAGAGATTCGGGAAATACGGCGGGTAATGGAAATGGATCTTCCGTGGCTCGAGCGCGTCGCGCACCAGCGGGAGCGCCTGCAGCAGGAGCAGGGCGGCGACGGCCCACCGCCAGTGTGCCGCGAGGCGCGCCTGGCTGTCGATCAGCACGAGAAAGAATCCCGCGCCGAACACGATCAGCAGCGGCGCCAGGTAATACGCCGGCAACCGCGGGCTCTCGCCCGACCCGAGGAACGGCTGCCCGGCGAGGAGCAGGAGGAGCGTCAACGCGAAGCACCAGCGCACGCGGTTCGTCGGCCCGTGCCGGAACTGATAGGCCAGCCCCGCGACGAAGAACGCCGTCAGGAGCAACCCGCCGCCGGACCAGATGCGCTCCTTCAGGTTGAGCTCCAAGCCGGTCAGGCCCTTGTTGCCGAGCTTCTTCAAGTCGAGGCCGGGCGCGGCCGCCGTCGCCGTGTGGCGCTGCGCCGCCGGCAGCGCGGTCGTGTCACCCTCCTTCAAAGCCAGGTTCTGCCACGCGAGGCCGAGCGGGTGGCCGACCACGGCGACGTTGCGCGCGAGCCAAGGCGCGGCGACGAGCAGCGCCGCCGCGACGAGCAGGGCGAGGGCGGGTGCGCGCGCCGGGCCGTCGCAGCGCCACGCGACGTAGGCCGCGAACGCCGCGAGCGCGAGGCCGGCCGAATACTCCGTCAGAAACAGCAGGCCCCCCACCCCGCCGAGCGCCGCCACGCGCCACGCCAGGGCGCGCGTGAACACCGGGTGCTCCGGCAACCGCTCCTCGAGCGAGGCCACGAGATGGAACGCCACGAGCACGAGCACCATGAGCAACGGCAGGCCGCTGACCACGACGGTCTGCTGCCACAGCGGAACCGACACCGCCGCCGCCAGCGCCGCCACGGTCGCCGCGCGCTCGTCGAAGAGCCGCCGCGCGAGCCGCCACGCCAGCGCGATCGCGAGCCAGAAGAACCCGAGGTTCACCGCCAGCACGATGTAATCGGGCGCCCAGCCGCCCGGCGGCGTCGGCACGTGCTCCCACACCGCCGCCGGCAGCACGGCGAAGACCGCCGCCAGCGTCAGCGCGTAGAGCGGCGCATGATGCAGCTCGGGGTAGGCGCGATCCTCGGCGAACGGTTGCCCGCGCGCCTTCAGCAACGCGTAGGTCTGCGGGTAGTTGACGAGCGTCGTGAAACCCTCGCCGCGCGCCAGCTGGCGGGCGAGGTCGCCCTGCTGCAGCGTCCACTCGTTCGGCAGGCCGTGGAACTGCTTCCACGAAAACAACAGCGTGAGGAGCAACGCGCCGAGGAGCACCGCGGCGCGGCGGAGCCACCCGGCGCCGCGGCCCTGTTCAAGCCAGTGGATGAACTCCTGCGACTTCACGGCGCGTGGGGTTGCGCGCGGCGGCCCGCGCCCGTGCCGGCGGCCGGGCCGGAGCCCGGACGGCCCGGCGCGACTCCGCGCGGCGGGAAATGTGCGGCGGGCCTCACGCTCAGCGGTCGACGACGTCGAGTTCGGGCCATTGGGCGATCTTGCGGTGCAGCGTGCGGCGGCTGATGCCGAGCAGCTCGGCCGCCTGCGTGCGGTTGCCGCGCGCCTTGATCAACGCCTCGCGGAGGAGGCGCTTCTCGTTCTCCTCGACCGAGAGCGGATTGGCCGGCGGCGGCGAGTGCAGCACCGGCGGCGCGTCGCCCGCGCCGCGGAACTTCGGCTCGAGGTCGAACTCGCTCAGGCTGCCGCCGCGGCGGAGGACGACGACGTTCTCCGCGAAATTGCGCAATTCGCGGATGTTGCCCGGCCAGCCGTAGCGCTGGAGGTGCTGCATCGCGCCGGGCTCGACCGTGACGGGATCGTAGGCGTTCTCCTTCGAGAACTGCCGGATGAAATGATCGAGCAGCACCGGGATGTCCTCCGGCCGCTCGCGCAGCGCGGGGGTGGTGATGCGCACGACGTTGAGGCGGAAGAACAGGTCCTCGCGGAACTTCCCGTCGCGCACCATCTGCTCGAGGTTGCGGTTCGTCGCGGCGACGAGGCGGACGTCGACCGTCAGCGTCTTCGTGCTGCCGATGCGCTCGAAGGAGCGCGTCTCGAGGAAGCGCAGGAGCTTCACCTGGATCTCCGGGCCGATCTCGCCGATCTCGTCGAGGAACACCGTGCCGCCGTCCGCCGCCTCGAAGCGTCCGACGCGGCGCTCGGTGGCGCCGGTGAACGCGCCGCGCTCGTGGCCGAAGAGTTCGCTCTCGAGCAGCGCGGCCGGCAACGCCGCGCAATGCACGGCGACGAACGGCGCGCGCGCCCGCGGGCTGGCCTGGTGGATCGCCTGCGCGATCAGCTCCTTGCCCGTGCCGGTCTCGCCCTCGATCAGGATCGTCGCCTTCGACGGCGCGACGAGCCGCACGCGCTCGATCACGTCCTTGAGCTTCTGCGAATGGCCGACGATGCCCTCGGTGTTGAACTTCTCGTCGAGGCGCTCGTGGAGCTGCTTGACCTCGACCTCGAGCGTGCGGGTCTTGAGCGCGCGCTGGATGAGGATCTCGAGGCGCTCGATGTTGACCGGCTTGGTGAGGAAATCGACGGCGCCCCGCTTCATCGCCTCCACCGCCGAATCGATGCTGCCGTAGGCGGTCATCATGATCACGGCCGGGCGGTTCGGCAGGGTCAGGGCCTTGTCAATGACCTTGAGGCCGCTTTTGCCAGGCATGCGGAGGTCGGTCACGATGACGTCGAACTCCTGCGCATCCATGAGGTTGAAGCCCTCGTCGGCGCTCGCGGCGACCGACACATCGTAGTTCTCCTGCAACGCCTGTTGGAGGCCTTCCCGGGTGTGCTTCTCGTCATCGACGATCAAAACGCTCGGCACCATGCGCCCATGAAGCCGCCGCAGCCGGAACCGGTCAACGGGAAATGAGACGGACTGGCACACATGCGCTTGCAAAGGGTTGGCCAACCGGGTTTCCCCCACCCGGGGCCGTGTCGTCCGGGTAGGCCGGCTGTGACCAATTGGGCGATGCTTCTGGAGTATTTTAACTCTTTGTTCGGCCGTAAATTGGTATGGCGAGGCGTCCCCGCCGAGCCGCGGCTCACCGAGGACGGTTCGCCCTACCCCGAATTGAGCGGCAACACTTTTTCGGGGAATGCTGTCGACCTTCGCCCTCGCGAGGTCCGCTAGGCGGGCCATGGCGAGCGGCTGGATCGCCACGTGGCCGCGCTCCTCGCCAAGACAGTCCAAAAGCCAAGGGGCTCTGGAATGATTTCACCGTTGCACCGCGCAAGAAATGACACCGATTGTCGAACCCTTCCCGGCCGCAGCCGAGTTGCTGCGGCCAGATTCCCGTCTCTTTCCCATGAAAGTGTTCCGCCTGTCCACCCTCACCCGCCTCGGCATCGCCACCGTGCTGCTCGCCCTCGCCGGCTGTGCGAATTTCCCCTCCAACAAGCCGAGCGCCGTCGAGCTTCCCTCATCGCGCAAGCCGGCGCAGAAGGCACCGACCCCGGCGCCGTGACCTAGCCGCCGGCTCCGCTCCCGCGGACCCCGCGGCCGACCGGCCCGCTGAGGCCGCGCCTACGCTTTGAGCGCGGCGTGTTCCTCGAGAAAATGATGGATGCCCCGCGCGGCGCGGCGGCCGTCGCGCACGGCGTGGACGACCAAGCTCGGCCCGCGGACCGAATCGCCGCCGGAAAACACGCCGGGCAGGCTCGTCATCTGGCTGGCGTCGACCTTGATGCCGTCCCACTCGTCGAACTCGAGTCGGTTGAAATCGCTGCCCTCGGGAAACGGCACCTGGTCGAACCCGTAGGCGACGATGACGACGTCCGCCGGCACCTCCGTCTCCGAGCCCGGCACGGCGCGCGGCTTGCGGCGTCCGGAAGCGTCGGGGGCGCCGAGCTCCATGCGCACGCACTTCACGCCCGCCACGGCGCCCGCGGCGTCGCCGACGACCTCCGTCGGGTTGGTGAGGAACGAAAAGCGCGCGCCCTCCTCGATGGCATTGGCGTATTCCTTGCGGCTGCCGGGCATGTTGGCGAGGTCGCGGCGGTAGACGCAGGTGACCTCGCGCGCGCCGCTGCGCAGCGCGGTGCGCAGGCAATCCATCGCCGTGTCGCCGCCGCCCAGCACCACGACGCGCTTGCCGCGCACGTCGATCGGCTCCTCGTCCACGAGCGGTGAATCGACGTTCTTCTGGATGAGGAACGGCAGCGCGTCGTGGATGCCGCGCAGGCCGGCGCCGGGAATGTCGAGCGGCTTCGGCTTCTGCGCGCCGACGGCGAGAAACACGGCGCCGAACTTCTCGCGCAGTCCCTCCAGCGATACGTCCCACCCCACGCGCACGCCGAGCTTGAATTCCACGCCGCGCCGCACGAGCAGGTCGACGCGGCGCTCGACCACGTGCTTCTCCAGCTTGAAGGCCGGGATGCCGTTCACCAGCAGGCCGCCGGGGATGAGTTGTGACTCGAAGACGGTCACCGCGTAGCCGAGTTTCGCCAGTTCGTCGGCGCACGCCAATCCGCCCGGGCCGGAGCCGACGACGGCGACCCGGCGGCCGTTCGGCGGCGCCTGCACGAGCTCCGTCGGCGCATGGCGGAAGGCGTATTCGTTGATGAAGCGCTCCACCGCGCCGATGGCGACGGGATCGGTGCGGGCGTTGAGGATGCACGAGCCCTCGCACAATTTTTCCTGGGGGCAGACGCGCGAGCAGATCTCGGGCATGTTGCTCGTCGCGCGCGAGAGCGCGGCGGCGTCGAGGAATTGTCCCTGCGCCGTGAGCGCCAGCCACTCGGGGATGCGATTCTGCAGCGGGCAGGCCTGCACGCAGCCGGGCGTCGGACACTGGATGCAGCGCGCCGCCTGCGCGCGCACCGTGGCCTCGTCAAACTCGCGGTAGATCTCCTGGAAATCCGCCACGCGCTCCTCGGCGCCGCGTTTCGGGGGCGCGGCGCGGCGAATGGCGGACCAGGCGTATTTTTGCTGCTGCGGTGGAAGGGGCGGGCACATGCGTGGAATTCCGACTGTGCCATGATGCCGGGAAAGCCGCCGCCGGGCCTCGTGCCGATTGGCCAAGGCTGCGCACGGTTTGCGGAGGGAGCGATGGAAGCGGTGGCGGACACGAAAGCGCGGCGCGCCAGCCGACCCCAACGTAGCAGCCGTCGTAAGACGGCTGGTGCTGATGTCCGGTGCATAATCCGTCCCCGATCTCCAGCCGACTTACGTCGGCTGCTACGATGAAGGCCCCGCTTGAGACCGGTTCAATGTAGGTGGCGCGCTTGCGCGCCACGTTGGACTCACGATGGCTGGCGTGCGCCGCGACCGAGTTGCGCGCAAGCGCGCAACCTACGGTCTGACTCCAACGTAGCAGCCGTCGTAAGACGGCTGGTGCTGATGTCCGGTGCGATAATCCGTCCCCGATCTCCAGCCGACTTACGTCGGCTGCTCCGATGAAGGCCCCGCTTGCGACCGGTCCAATGTAGGTGGCGCGCTTGCGCGCCACGTTGGACTCACGATGGCTGGCGTGCGCCGCGACCGAGTTGCGCGCAAGCGCGCAACCTACGGTCTGACTCCAACGTAGCAGCCGTCGTAAGACGGCTGGGGGTTATGTCCGGTGCGTCAATCCGTCCCCGATCTCCAGCCGACTTACGTCGGCTGCTACGAGGGTAGCGGGAGGCTGTCGGATGGCGCGGGGGGCCCGGGGAGAAAGGACGGGGTCTGTTGCGCGCAAGCGCGCAACCTACCTTCCGCGGCGGGGCCGGCGCGTTTTCCGGACTACTGCAGCATCCGCACGCGGCGGTGTTTTTGGGGGAATTGCAGGGTCACCACCGTGCCGACGCCTTCCTTGCTCTCGATGCCGACGTGTCCGCCGTGGTCGCGCATGATGCGCTGGACGATCATCAGGCCGAGGCCGTGGCCGGTGGGCTTCGTGGTGTGATACGGGGAGAAGAGCTTGGCCATGTCCTCGGCCTTGATGCCGCTGCCCGTGTCGGCCACGGCAACGTAGACCGAGTCGTCGTCGGCGCGCACGCGGAGTGTCAGCCGCCCCTCGGGGCCCATCGCCTCCATGGCGTTCTTGATCAGGTTGAAGAACACCTGCTTCAACTGGTCGCGGTCGGCCATGACGACCGGGGCGCTCGCGGGCAGGTCGGCCTCGACGCTGATCGCACGGTCGGCGAGTTCGCGGCCCTGGAACCGCAGCACGTCCTCGATGATTTCGACCAGGTTCGTCTCGACGAGGTCGGGCGGACGCGGGCGGATGGCCTCGAGGAAATTCCTGATGATGCCGTCGAGGCGCGTGACCTCATCCTGGCAGATCTTGATCGAATCGGCGAGCGCCTCGGCCTCCCTCGAGCCGCGCAGCTTTTTCAGGCGGCGGTCGATGAGCTGGAGGTGGATGGTGAGCGAGTTGAGCGGGTTGCCGAGCTCGTGCGCGACGCTGGCGGCGAGGAGCAGGATGGAGGAGATGCGCTCGTTCTCGATCAGTTCCTCGGTGCTCTTCTTCTCGCTGGTGATGTCGGTGAGGATGATGGCGGAGCGCGCCTGGCCGCCCGGGCCTTCGTGGAACGGCACGCGGTAGAGGCGGACGACGCGCGGCTGCGGGTAGCGCAGCTCGAACTCGCGCGTGACGAGCGGCGCGGCCGCGCCGGTGGCGTCGCCCTCGCCCGCCCCGTCGAGCGAGGCGCGCAAGCCGGGCACGAGACGCCAGAGCGAGGCGCCCGCTCCGCCCTCGGGCAGACCGATCAGGCGCGTGGCGGCCTCGTTGGCGTAGTCGATCATGCCCGCGGCATCGATGACGAGCACACCCTCCTGCAGGGTGTTGAAGACGGACTCGAGCAACGCGCGCTCGCGGGCGAGGCGTTGGACGAGGTTCTGCAGGTTGGCCTGGTCGAGCTGGTCGAGCCGGCCGAGAACCTTGTCGAGGGAGCTGTGTTTTTTTCCGGCCATCGGGGCGAGGCGGCCGCGCTCAGAACATCACCTGCATGCGCGTCAGCAGGCGGTCCTGGCTGCCGGTCGCACCGGGTGTGTCGCCCCGGAGGTAGTTGAGCTGCAGCTTCAGGTCATCGCCCTTGAGGTAGTAATTCAGACCGAAGAGCCACGAGTCGACGACGTCGTTGGCGCGGCGGGAATTCGGGTCGAAACGTTCGTGGCGCAGCACGGCCTGCAGCTTCGCGGGCAGGACGTAATACGCGAGCGTCGCCTGCCAGGCCTCGGCGTCGAATTGCGCGTCGGGCACGGCGTTGACGGGGCGGTAATCCATGCCGAGCCACTCGGCGCTGAGGTCGAAGCGATCCCAGGTGAACGTGGCGTCGACGCCCGCGCCATGCCGGCGGCCGGCGAAGGTGTTGCCGGTGAAGCCGAGGCCCGCCCGCGGTGCGGCGGTGTCCTCCGACCAAAACCCGTTGGCGCCGAGGGTGAGTTTGCCGTTCTTCGCGGACCACGGGGTGAAGGTGACGCGCGCGGAGCGTTGGAAGCGGCTGTCGTCGTTGCCGCTGACGTTGGAGCCGTTGCCGTTGGCGGCGACGACGAGGTAGGAGAATTTCTTGTCCAGCAGGTCGCCGAAGACGGACAACGCCATCTGCCGACCGTCAGCGAGGCGGTCGCTGCCGAGGTAACGCTCAATCGTGAGGAGCTTGGTGTCGCTCATCAGCTGCTCGCCTCCGAAGGCCGGCTTGAGCTGGCCGAAGCGCATGCGCGCCTCGGGATAGCGGTTCCAGCCGATGTAGATCTCGTTGCCCTGCGCGCGCTGGCCGGTGCCGCCGGAGAGCGTGTTGCCCTGCAGGTCGAGCTCGGCCTTGAAGTCGAAGTGCTCGGCGAACGCGCCCGAGACGAAGATGCGCGCGCGGCGGAAGAAGAACCGGTCGTTGCCCGTCATGCCGCTCCAGCGCGAATCCGGCACCCCGCCGAATTCCGCCTGGCCTTGGAGAAAGCCGCCGACAGCGAGGCGCGACACCCTGCCGGCCGGCTGGGCGACGACGCCGGGCTGCGCGTCCTTCCAGCCGAGCTGCTTCTTCAGCTCGGCGTTTTCCTTCGCCAGCTCCTGCAGGCGGGCCTCGAGGGCGTTCAGACGTTCCTCGACGGAGGTCGCGGCGAGGGAACCCAACGGCGCGACGAGGGCGGTGAGCAGACCGAAGCGAAGGAGGGAGCGGCGCATGTCGGGGAGCGAGGAAAAGGAATTCCGGGGCCGACGGCACGCCGAAATGCGCCCCCGCCCTACTCCGTGAAAAAGGTCAGCTGCCCCTCGAGGTCTCGCGGCTGGGCAAACAGCTTGCGCAGGAAGCTGTCGCGGTGCGCAAGGCAGCGCCCCTGCCGCAAGACCGCCTCGCGGTGCTCCTCCGTGCCGTAGCCCTTGTGCTGGGCGAAGCCGTAGCCGGGGTGGACCTTGTCGAGTTCGTCCATCAAACGGTCGCGCGTCACCTTGGCCACGATGGACGCCATCGCGATGCAGAGCGAACGCGCGTCGCCGTTGACCAGGCCCTCGTGCGGATAGGGGAAGTGCCGCAGCGGCAGGCCGTCGATCAGGACCTTGCACGACACCGTCGGCCGGAACGCCGCGCGCTCGGTTTCGCTCGCGAAGAGATCGGGCTCCTGCCGGCGCTCGAAGCACTCCGGCGGGTAGATCGCCTCGAGGGCGCGGCGCATGGCGAGCTTGGTGGCGCCGAGGATGTTCAACGTCTCGATCTCCGCCACGCTGGCGACGCCGAACGTGGCGTGGATCTGGCCGGCGCGCGCCAGCGAGTCGAACTCCGCCCACAGCTCCGCGCGCTCCGCGGCGTTGAGCTGCTTGGAGTCGTTGACGCGCCCGCTCTTCGCGACGGCCCAGCGGCCTTCAAGGAATTCGCGCGTCACGAGCACCGCACCGGCCACGACCGGCCCGGCGAGCGCGCCGCGGCCGGCCTCGTCAACGCCGAGCAGGCCCTCGAAGCCGTGGATCTGCTTCAGGTCGAACCCGCGGAGTTGGCGGCGTTTCACCGGCATGGCGCAGAGGTCAGTCGCGGCGCCATTCCGTCTTTTCCTTTGGCGCCTTGAGCGGGAGTTCGTCGAGCTTGCCCGCCGCCGACACGACCTCGTAGCTCGTGCGGAAATGGAGCTTGGCGAAGCGACCGAGCGCGCGCGCGCCGAATTTCTCGACCATCTCCGCCGCCTGCGCCTTGGCCTGGGCGCCGGCGCCGAACTGGAGCTTCGCCCCGAACTCGCGCGCGAGATCGCGCATGATCCGCACGAATTCCGCGCGCGCCACGACCGACGCGGCGGCGACGACCGGGTCGGACTCGGCCTTCGTGCGCATCTCGAGGTGGAAGCGCTCGAGGCCGCGCTTCTTCAGCTCGCGCTGCACGAGCGGTTCCTTGGAAAACTGGTCGAGCAGGCCGCGCGGGACCCACTTCTTCTGCAGCGCCGCCTCGAGCGCGCGCGCGTGCTGCCAGGCGAGCAGGCGGTTGAGGTTGGCGTGCGGCTTGAGCATGAGCTCGTTGTATTTCGCCATGCCGCAATAGACGACCTCAACGACGGCGCCCGGCGTGGCGCGGATGAGTTCGTCGAGCTTCAGGATCTGCGAGTCCTCGATGCTCTTCGAGTCGCGCACGCCGGCCTTCCGCCACGCCTCGATCTGCGCGCGCTCGGCGATGACCGTCGCGGCGACGACCGGGCCGAAGAGGTCGCCCTTGCCCGATTCGTCGAGCCCCGCGTGCGGCTCGAACCACTCGGGGTGATGGACGTCGTCGTAGCCCAGCTGGGCGAGGCCGGTGACCTCGGCCTCGATGACGTTCTGCACGAAATCCTCGGTCTCCTTGCCGGCGACGACGACCTTGCCGCTGGTGTAGGCGGTGACGTTGACCTTCGGGCCCTTGAACGCGAAGCGCGCATACGGCACCTCGACCTCCTCCCAATACTTCTTCGCCACGGCGGCGCGCAGCTTCTCCATCTGGGCGTCGTCGAGCTTGATCGTGTAGGTGGTGAGCGCCTTGGGCTTTTCTTCCGCGGCGTCGTCGGACCGTTTCGGCATGGGGACAGGGGGCCACAAAAGGCGCAAAAAGCGCAAAAGGAAAATGCCGCGCATGGGGCGAAGCCCAAAGTGGCGGGAGCATCCTGCTCCCGCATTCCGCCGCGCCCACCGGAACGGGAGCTGGAAGCTCCCGCCACTATATTCCTGCCGAAAACCCGTCTTTCCTCGTCCGGCTTTTTGTGTCTTCTCGTGCCTTTTCGTGGCCAATCCCTCCGCGCCTCTCACCGCCCGCCGCGCCGACTTTCACGCCGCCCTGCACGGCTGGTATCGCGTGCACCAGCGCCGTCTGCCATGGCGCACGGAGCCGTCGCTCTACAAGACGGTCGTCTCGGAGTTCATGCTCCAGCAGACGCAGGTCGCGACCGTCCTGCCCTACTTCGACCGTTGGCTGCGCGAGCTGCCGGATTTCGCCGCGCTCGCCGCCGCGCCCGAGGCGAAGGTGCTGAAACTCTGGGAAGGCCTCGGCTACTACTCGCGCGCGCGCAACCTCCACAAACTCGCGCAAGCCTGCGCGGCCCGGCCTGTGCCGCCGCGCACGGCGGCGGAGTGGCGCGAGTTGCCCGGCGTCGGGCCCTATACGTCGGCGGCGATCGCCAGCATCGCGCTCGGCGAACCCGCGGCCGTCGTGGACGGCAACGTCGTGCGCATCCTCGCGCGCCTGACGGACGAGGCGAAGCGCTTCCGTGACGGCACCGAAGCCGTGAAGCATTTCACGCCGCTCGCCGACGCACTCATCGAAGGCGCGCACCCGGGCGACCACAACCAGGCAATGATGGAACTCGGGGCGACGGTCTGCTTCCGCCAGAAGCCGCTCTGCCTCACCTGCCCCGTCGCCGATTTCTGCGCCGCCCGCCGCGCCGGCCGCGAGGAGACCGTGCCGCGCCTGGCCCCGAAGCGGATCGAGCAAAAGTCCGTATTACGGACTTTCTGTCTGGATCGCGGACGGTTGTTGCTGCGCCGCGGGGGAGCGCAGGCGAAGCGGCTGGCGGGGTTGCACGAGTTGCCGGAGCTGGGCGACTTGGGGCTGCGCGCGGAGGGATTGACGCTGCTCGCCACGAAGCGTCGCGCGATCACGCGGTTTCAGATCACGGAGTCGATCTACGAAGTGAAGGCCGATGCGCGGTTGCGCGCGCGCGTGGCGAAGGACGCATCACTCGAGTGGGTGCAAGCGAAGGAGCTGGAGCACGTGACGCTGTCGGGTCCGCACCGGCGGTGGATCGCGGAGCTGCTGCGGTAGGTCCGGTCTCTGACCGGACACTTTGCATCGCGTTCGCGCGCGGGTCCCGCGGGCAAAGTTCCAGAGCGGCCGGTCGGAGACCGGACCTACTGTCCGAACCGCGCCTCGATGAGCGCTTCGATGCGTTTCTTCGAGACGAGGACGTCCTCGACGGTGAGGCGCGGGCTGAACTCGAGGACGAGCGTGTGCTCGGGGCGCCAGAATTCGCTCACCATCTCGAAGTCGATCTTGCCGGAGCCGACGGGCTGATGGTCGTGGCCGTCGGCGCTGACGTCGTGGAGGTGGAAACCGAGCGCGCGCGGGGCGTTTTTCTCGAGGTGGGCGCGGTGCTGGAGCAGGCCCATCGTCTCCTTGATGTGCGCGTGGCCGGTGTCGTGCCAGTAGCCGCCGGGCGCATCGGGGGGGAGCGTGGCGATGAACTCGGCATGGTCCTCGTCGAGCGGGAGCTCCTCGAATTTCTCGCGGTTCTCGAAGCCGAGCGCGACGCCCTTGGCCGCGGCGAAGGGCAGCAGTTCGGCGAGGCCGGCGCGCGTGTTTTCCCAGAAGATCTCCCGGCGGTCGCGCAGCTTGGCGAGGGCGGCGGCGAGGAGCTTGGCGTATTTGGCGTCGCCGTTGGTGGCGGCGTCGGGGTTGGCCTCGAGGTAGGCGTCGAGCTTGCGGCCGGGGTTGGACCAGAAGAACTCCACGCTGCCGAGGTGCATCACGAGCTTCTTCGCGCCGACTTGGTGGGCGAACTCGATGGAGCGCTTGCTGTGGCGGAACCACTGCTGGCGTTCGCGCTCGTCGCGGGCGCTCGGCACGTAGAGGTTGGGGGCGGCGTGATTGATGCCGGTGGGCAGCGGGCAGAAATTGTGGCAGGAGGCGACCTTGACGACGCCCTCCTCGACGGCGCGCAGGATGCCGGGCACGAGGGTGATGCGGATGCCGTGGCTGAGCTCGACCCACTCGAAGCCGAGGGCCGCCATTTCCTTGAGCATCTCGTAGCCGTCCTGATGGCGACTGGAGCACCAGCAAGTCGACAGGGCGAGGACGGGTTTCATGCGAGAGCTCCACTAGGACAACTGTTTGCAAAGGAGGCAAGCCGCAGACCACGCGAACCGACCGCGCGGCGCCCCCGGGTTCCGGACAACAAAAAACCGGCCGCGCGCACTAGGCAGCGGCCGGTTCGGAAAGGAGGAACGGAGCGGCGCTCAGTTCGCGTAGCGGGCGCGGAGCATCGCGGTGAAGGCGGCGACCTTCTCCTTGCGGCGGCGCTTCTCGCACGGCTTCTCGTAGTAACGCTTCGCGCGCACGTCCTTGATGATGTTCTCGCGGTCGAGCTTCTTCTTCATGCGGCGCAGCGCACGGTCGATCGGCTCGTTTTTGCGCATTTTGATCTCGATGGGCATGGTAAAGGCGGTGGTTGGAAAGTGACGAAAGGCCAGAAAGAAGCCGGTCGGCCTCCGGTGCGTCAATAGCTATTTTTCAGCGCCGGGGCCGGACTGCCGGGCCGGCGGTCACTGCCTCCGGCCGCGCGGCGGGCCCGGCGGCCCCGCCCTCCCCTGCCGGTGCGACAAACACGTTCAGCCGCACGAGTTTTCCACATTTTCCGGAATGCACTTGCGACCCCTGGCGCGCAGGCTTCCGATGGCCGCCCGTGGCCGCCAAAGACACCAATTTCGTCCACCTGCACGTCCACACCGACTACAGCCTGCTCGACGGCGCCTGCCGCATCGACCGCCTGATGGACCGGGCCACCGCCCTCGGCATGAAGGCCCTCGCGCTGACCGACCACGGCAACATGTTCGGCGCGATCGAGTTTTTCAACGCCGCCAAGGCCAAGGGCATCAAGCCGCTCATCGGCTGCGAGATCTACCTCGTGGAAAGTTCCCGCCTCGAGAAGGCCGGGCGCTCCGAGGACGGCAAGAGCTACTATCACATGGGCCTGCTCGCGCGGAACCTGCAGGGCTACCAGAACCTCCTCAAGCTCGTCTCGGACGCGCACCTTCGCGGCTTCTACTACAAGCCGCGCGCCGACTACGAGACGCTGGCCAGATACGCCGGCGGCCTCATCGGTTTCACCGGCTGCCTCGCCGCCGTCATTCCGCAGCACCTGCTGCACGGCCGCTACGAGGACGCGCGCCGCGCCTGCGGGCGCTTCGTGGAGATGTTCGGCCGCGAGAATTTCTTCGTCGAGATCCAGGACCACGGCATCCCCGAGCAGCGCAAGATCATCCCCGGCCTCCTCAAGCTCGGCGAGGAGTTCAACCTGAAGGTCATCGCCACGAACGACGTCCACTACGTCAACCACGACGACGCCGGCCCGCACGACGCGCTCCTCTGCATCCAGACCGGCGCCAAGATCGCCGAGGAAGGCCGGATGAAGTTCGACGGCACGCAGTTCTACCTGAAGTCGCGCGAGGAGATGGAGCAGATCTTCGGCGAGGTGCCGGACTCGGTCACCAACACCCAGCTCGTCGCCGAGATGTGCGACGTCGCCATCCCCTTCCCCAAGGGCTCCGAGCGCTACCCGAAGTATCCGTTGCCCGTCGAGGTGAAGGACCGCCTCACCCCCGCGCAATACCTCGAGCAACTCTGCATCGAGGGCCTGAAGAAACGCTACGGTTTTGACTACGCCGCCGTCGCTGCACGCCCGGCCGTGGCCGAGCGGCTCGCGAAGCTCACCAACCTCCCCGCCGGCCAGAAGCCGACCGCGCCCGACTACACCGGCCTGCCGCTCGAGGAGGAACTGGTCGTGCGCCTCGCCTTCGAACTCGCGATCATCAACGTCACGGGGTTCATCGACTACTTCCTCGTCGTCTGGGATTTCATCCACTGGGCCAAGCAACAGGGCATCCCCGTCGGCCCGGGCCGCGGCTCCGGCGCCGGCTGTCTCGTCGCCTACGTGCTCGGGATCACCAACCTCGACCCCATCCGCTTCAAGCTCCTCTTCGAGCGCTTCCTCAACCCCGAGCGCGTGTCGCCGCCGGACTTCGACATCGACTTCTGCATGCGCCGCCGCGGCGAGGTCATCGACTACGTCCGCCGGAAATACGGCCAGGACTGCGTCGCCAACATCATCACCTACGGCACGCTCGGCGCGAAGATGGTCGTGCGCGACGTCGCCCGCGTGCACGACCTGCCCTTCGCCGAGGCCGACCGCCTGGCAAAGATGATCCCCGACGAACTCAACATCGCCCTCAAGGACGCGATCGAGAAGTCCGCCGAGCTCAAAGGCGAATACGAGCGCAACCCCGTCGCGAGGAAGATCCTCGACCAGGGCCTCGTCCTCGAGGGCATGGTGCGCAACACCGGCAAGCACGCCGCCGGCATCATCATCACCGACCAGCCGCTCGACGAGTTCGTGCCGCTCACGCTCCAGGAAGGCGACGTGACCGTGCAATACGACATGAACGCCGTCGGCAAACTCGGCCTGCTGAAGATGGACTTCCTCGGCCTGAAGACGCTCACCGTCATCGCCGACGCCGTCGCCAACGTCCGCCGCTCCGCCAATCCGACCTTTGACATCGAGGCCATCCCCCTCGACGACCCGAAGACCTACGCGATGCTCAACGCCGGCCGCACCGTCGGCGTGTTCCAGCTCGAATCCGGCGGCATGCAGAACGCCTGCAAGCAGGTCGGCGTGACCGACATCAACGACATCAACGCCATCTGCGCCCTCTACCGCCCGGGCCCGATGCAGTTCATCCCCGACTACGCCCGCGGCAAGCGCGACCCCTCGACCGTCTCCTACCCGCACCCGCTCCTCGAGCAGTCGCTGCAGGAGACCTACGGCATCATCGTCTATCAGGAGCAGGTGATGGAGTGCGCCAAGATCATCGCCGGCTACACGCTCGGCGGCGCCGACATGCTCCGCCGCGCCATGGGCAAGAAGGACGCCGAGGCGATGGCGAAGGAGCGCATCAAGTTCGTCGAGGGCGCGAAGCGCGTGAACAACCTCAGCGAGGCGAAGGCCAATGAGATCTTCGACCTGCTGAACAAGTTCGCCAACTACGGCTTCAACAAGTCGCACTCCGCCTCCTACGCGCTCGTCAGCTACCAGACCGCCTACCTCAAGGCCAACTACCCGGTCGAGTTCATGGCCGCCGTGCTCACCGCCGAACTCGGCAACGCGGAAAAGGTCTCGCACTTCATCGCCGAGGCCGAGGCCATGGGCATCACCGTGCTCGGGCCCGACGTGAACGAATCGCGCGGCGACTTCACGCCGGTTGCGTCCGCCCCGTCGGACGCAACCGTCCGCCGTAGCCTGGGCGAAGGCGGACCCGGAACGTCAGCATCAGCGTCGCAGCAAACCGGTCGCATCCGCTTCGGCCTCGCCGGCATCAAGGGCGTGGGCGAACAGGCCGCGGCCAAGATCATCGAGGAGCGCGAGGCGAACGGACCGTTCGCGGACTTCGCCGACTTCGTGCGCCGCGTCGACGGCCGCGCGATCAACAAGCGCGTGCTCGAGCACCTCGTGAAGACCGGCGCCTTCGACTACAGCGGCGCGCCGCGCAAGCCGCTCTTCGACGGCATCGACGCCGCCCTCGCCGGCGCCGCCGCCCACGCCCGCGACAAGGCCGCCGGCCAGCACAGCTTCCTCGACATGCTCGCCCCGTCCGAGCCGGAGGCTCGGAATCTCAAATCTCAAACTTCAGAATTGAGATCCGAGGAAAAATCCGTCGCGGATTTTTCCTCGGTGGAGCGCCTCCAGTTCGAAAAGGAGCTCCTCGGCTTCTACGTCTCCGGCCACCCGCTCAACGCCTACGCCGGCCTCGCCGAGGCATTGTGCACGCACACCGAGGAATCCGTCCTCCTCGAAGGCGACCGCGTCGAGTTCCGCCTCGCCGGCCTGATGAGCGGCATCACCAAGCGCCTCTCGAAGCGCGACAACCGCCCCTGGGCCTTCTTCAACCTCTCGAGCCGCAAGGCGACCATCTCGGTCAACATGTATGCCGACGCCTACGAGACCTACGGCAAGCTCCTCGCGGAAAACCTGCCCGTCGTCGCGCTCGGTTCCGTCATGCGCGGCAACGACGGCGCCCGCCTCAACGTCAAGGAAGTCTACCCGCTCGACGTCTACCTCCCGAACAACATCCGCAAGGTCACCTGGCTCCTCCGGCCCGACCACCCGGGCGTGGCCGACTTCCTGCCCCAACTCCGCCGCGCGATCGACGCCGCCAACGGCGACTCGAAGGTCGAGATCGCCTTCCTCTTCGAGGGCCGCATCGCACCGATCGCCGAGACCTCGTTCGCCCTCAAATGGCGCGTCACCGGCCCGGCCTTCCAGGAACTCCGCCAGCATCCCGCCGTCGCCGGCGCGCTGGTCGAGACCCGCGCCCCCGAACTGAAGGAAGTCCGACGCTGGGGCAAACGGTCCGGTTGATCCGCAGGACTCGCATGCACCGCTGCGCGGCCCGGAATTAATTCGACCCACGCTCTCGGCCCGACGGGAGGGCGAACCCTCCGGGTGAGCCGGGCTTGGCTCGCGCAAGTCCCGGAGGCGCGCGGAAAATTTCGCTCCGCAATCCGTGCGTTCCGTGTATTCCCGTGGGCTGTCCCATGGCCTCCTCCGCCGTCCTCAACGAAACCGCCCGCGTCCTGAAACTCGTCCAGACCGGCACGCCGGCCGACGCCGCGCTCCGCGAGACGCTCGGTCGCACCCGTCACGGCTCCGCACCGGGCCTGCGGCGCGAGGTCAGTCGCGCGGTGTTCGCGTATTTCCGCTGGTGGCGCTGGCTGGAACCGAAGGAATCGCTGCAGAAGCAGGCGGAGGCCGCCCTCGCGCTCCAGGCGCGCTTCGACCGCGCGCCGGAATCGTTCAAGAGCGAGGCCCTCTCCGCCCGCGCCGTGCCCGAGTGGGTGAAGGACGAGATGGACGTCCCCGCCGACTGGCTGCGCCAGCTCCAGAGCGAACCCGTGCTCTGGCTCCGCGCCCAAAAAAACGAAGCCGCCCACCTCCCCGCGCTCCTCGGCGACTGCATTCCCTTCGAGCATTCCGCCTTCCGCCTTCCGCCTTCCGCCTTCCGCTACGCCGGCACCCGCGATCTTTTCCTCACCGACGAGTTTCGCGACGGCCGCTTCGAGATCCAGGACCTCGCCTCGCAGCTCGTCGGCCACGCCTGCGCGCCGCAGCCGGGTCAGACGTGGTGGGACGCCTGCGCCGGCGAAGGCGGCAAGACGCTGCATCTCTCGGACCTGATGCAGAACAAGGGCCTGATCTGGGCCAGCGATCGCTCGGAGCGCCGCCTCGCCCACCTGAAAAAACGCGCCGCGCGCGCCGGCATGTTCAATTACCGCACCGTCGCGTGGGACGGCGGCGCGCACCGGCCGACGAAGACGAAGTTCGACGGCATCCTCGTCGACGCCCCGTGCAGCGGCGTCGGCACCTGGCAACGCAACCCGCACGCCCGCTGGACCACGACCGCCGCGGACGTCCACGAACTCGCCGCCGTGCAACAGCGCCTGCTCGCCCATATCGCCCCCGCACTGAAACCCGGCGGCCGTCTCGTCTATGCCGTCTGCACGCTCACGCGCGCCGAGACCACGGCCATCGCCGACGCCTTCACCGCCGCGCACCCCGACTTCGAGCCCGTGCCTGTTTTCCCGTCCTCCGCCGCGAATGCACCGACCGCCGTCTTTCTCTGGCCGCACGAACTGAACGCCAACGGCATGTTCCTCGCCGCCTGGAAAAAAAGGTAGGGCGCGGACTCCGTTCCGCGCCGCGGCGGTGACGGAGTCACCGCCCTACCCCCGCTCCGATGCCTACCACCGATTCCGCGAAAAAAATCTCCGGCGCGACCGTGCGCGCGGATTTCAACGCGCCCGAATCCGTCCTGCACTACACGCGGGCCGCGGACCGGCTCGGGCTCTGGGCCTCCGAGGAGAAGCTCATCGCTCAGCATTTTCCCGACCGGCGCGCCCCGCTTCTCGAGGCCGGCTGCGGCACCGGTCGCGTGACGCTCGCCCTCGCCGAACGCGGCTACATGCGCCTCACCGCCTTCGATTTCGCCGACGAACTCCTCGCCCAGGCCCGCCACCTCGCCCGCGAGAAAAAACTCCACCGCCGCATCCGCTTCCGCCCCGCCGACGCCACGCAGCTCCCCGGCCAGTGTAACCTAATAGGTTACACTTTCACCGGGCGCTCAGTGGGGGAAAGCGAAACTTGTAACCTATTAGGTTACAAATCTCAGTCGGGGAGCGATGGGGAGAGCGCGGGGGGAAGCCGGGGGCGAGCGGGGGATTGGTGTGAGCGCGGCGCGTTTGCCGGCGTGCTGTTCTTGTTCAACGGGCTGATGCAGATTCCCGGGCGAGAGAACCGGCGCGCGGCGCTGCGCGGGTTGCTCGCGCTGGCGCGGCCGGGGGCGCCGTTGCTCTTCACGACGCACGATCGCGACGATGAACCGGGTGAGCGACGACATTGGAAGCGGCAGGCGGAGCTCTGGGCGCAGGGCAAGCAGGACCCGGCGCTGCTGGAGTTCGGCGACCGCTACTTCGTGGACGACGACGATTATCGCGTCTTCATGCACCTGCCGGACCGCGCGGAGATCCTCGAGGACCTCGCGGCGACGGGCTGGGCGCACGAGTGGGACGAGATGCGCCGGCGCATTGCGGTCGAATCGAAGGGCGTGCGCGATTTCTCCGACGAGTGCCGGTTCTGGCTGGCGAGGAAGCCGGCGTGAGCGCGGGGATTGAGGCTACAGCATTTTCCGAAATAGTGTAGCCGCTCATTTCGGGGTAGGGCGAACCGTCCTCGGTGAGCCGCGGCTCGGCGGGGACGCCTCGCCCTACCACAATACGGCCACACAATAATTCAATCTGCGCAATTTAGTAGCAGCCGACGTAAGTCGGCTGGCGAGTGCGAGAGAGACAGCCGTCTTACGACGGCTGCTACGAGGAGGCGGCAGAGTGTATGAAGATCGAAAGGACGGCCGGACGCGGCGTGATGGAATGGAGGTGGCGAGCTTGCTCGCCACGGCGGCGCGGTTGGCGGGCGAGTTGCGCGCAAGCGCGCAACCTACAGGGCCGATTGTGGGCTCGGGCGGTCTCGCACGCGCGCGGCTGATGTTGGTTTTGCACGTGGACGCTGGGCAAAAAAAAGGCCGCGCCCTGTTGAGGCGCGGCCGGAATTTTTTGGCGTCTGCTGCGCGGCTCAGAAGCCGGTGTGCAGGTTGACGGAGAACTGGCTGGCGGTGTCGCCGTCGTCGCGGAGTTCGGCGATGTAGCCGACGGCCCAGCCCCAGCGCTTGCTGATGGCGCCGTTGAGGCGGGCGCCGAGGCGGATGCTCTCGTCGAGGCCGTCCGGCACGCCGAGCGAGCCGGTGGCGGACACGGTGTTGGCGAGGCGGCCGCGGAGGACGCGCTGGTCGCTGGCGAGGTCCTTTTGGTAGACGGCCGAGAGGTTGAGCGCGAGCGGGTTGTCGCCCTTGAGGATCTGCCAGTCGGCGGAGGCGCCGATCATGCCGTCCATCGACTTGGCGACGCTGTCGTGATGGAGGAAGTTGAGGCCGTCGACACCGGTCTCGGCGTAGCCGTCGAGCTTGCTGCGGGAGTAGCGGAAGCCGATGAAGGGCGTGAAGTGCATGGCGTCGAAGGCGAAGTCGCCGCCGAGCTTGATCGAGCCGCCCCAGCGGGTGGCGTCGGTCTCGCCGGAGGCCTGGAAGCCGCCGAGCGAGGTGGTGCGCGCAACGCGGCTGAAGTCCTGCGAGCCGTAGTTGACGGTGACGTCGACGAAATACGCGTCGGCGCGCCACTGGAGGTAGGCGGCGAGGAGCGAGCCGGAGAGCTTGAACGAGCCGGCGCCGCCGAGGTGCTCGACGTCGACGGATTCCTTGGCCACCGCGGCGCCGACGCGGACGCCGTCGGAGATCTTGGTGTCGACACCGGCGCTGATGACGGTGGCGGTGTAATCGAAGCCGGGCATGTAGCCGGCGGCATCGCGGCCGCCTTCCTGCCACTGGTAGTTCACCCAACCGTCGGCGCGGTTGGTGCCGCTGTAGCGGGTGAGGTCGAGGCGGGAGTCGATCGCGCCCATCGTGAGGTCGCCGGCGAGGAGCGAGGCGGTGCCGAGGGTGGCGGCGTAGCCGAGGGCGTATTCGGGCGTGAGCACTTCGTTGAGCACCTGCGCGAAGATGGCGTGCGTGCGCGTGGTGGGATGGATGCCGTCCCAGAAGATGTAGCCGTTGACGTCGCCGGGGTTGCCGCCGGCGAGGAGGATGCCGAGGTATTCCTGGGTGGTGTTGGTGAAGCCGAAGCGCGCCGGGTTGGCGAGGATCTGGCGGAAGATGGCGCCGAGGTCGAAGACGGTGACGTTGGTGCCGGCGGGCAGGTTGAGGCCCGCGATGCGGCCGGCGATGTCGCCGTTGAACGCGGTGGAACCGGCCTGCGCGAGCGAGGCGGCGGGCACGCCGGAACCGGTGACGAAGCGCGCGGTGCGCGAGATGTCGGGCAGGTTCAGGACGAGGATATTGCGGGCACCGAGGCCGGCGAGGGACTGCACGGCGCCGCCGACGGCGGAGGAGGCGTTGAGCGCTGCGCCCATAACGGCCGGCGCGTTCTGCGTGGCGGGGTTCGAGATGGTGTTGAGGATGTCGTTCGCGCCGGCGAGGAGGACGAAGAGGTCATTCGCCCCGGCGGTGATGCCGCGCGCCTGATAGAGGCCGATCTGCTGGGCGAGGCTGGGCACGGCGCTGCCGGGAGCCGCGGTGGCGCCGGCGAAGGCGAAGTTGAGGTTCGTGCGCACGCCGGGGGCCGCGGTGCTGGCGACGGCGAGGCCGCTGCGCAGATACTCGGCGTAGGTCAGGCCGTTGGAGAAACGACCGCCGAAATATGGCGGCGAGGGCGGCTGGCCGGTCAACGCGAAGGTGTTGCCGTTGTCGGTCAGCGAGTCGCCAAAGAAGAAGTAGCTCGAGAAGCTACGGGGAGCAGGCTGGGCGGCGGCGCTGGCCACAAGGCCGAGGGCGACCAGACCCGCCAGAAGGCGCGAACGAAGTGCGTTCATAAGTCGGGATGGGTTTGGGTAGGTTGCGCACTAGACGCATCCGGACGGCCGGGCGCAAGTGGTTTTCCCGCAGGCAGCTTCGCCGTCAGCGAACCAGCCGCGCCTCGAGGCGCTCCCGAGCGGCGGGCCAGTCGTCGGCGGTCAGGCTGAAGATGGCGGTGTTGCGCACAAAACCGTCATGGCGCGTCTGGTAACGTCGAAGAATGCCCTCGAACTGCGCGCCGAGACGGGCAATGGCATGGCGCGAGGGTTCGTTGCGCTCGTCGGTCTTCCACTGGACGCGCACGGCGCGGAGGGTGTCGAAGGCGTGGCGGAGTTGCAGGAGCTTGGCCTCGGTGTTGATGGCCGTGCGCTGCGCCTCGCGGGCCAGCCAGGTGTGGCCGATTTCGAGCGCGCGATGGGCACGGCGGGTGTCGAGGTAGCGCGTCGATCCGACAACGGCACCGTCACCGACACGAATGGTCGCCCACGCAACCTCGTCCCCCGCCGCCTGCACGGCGAGGGCCGCGTCGATCCAGCGCTCGACCTCGGCCAGCGAAGCGAAAGCCGGCAGCAGCATCCATCGCCAGACTTCGGGATCGCGGCCGGCCGCGAACAAGCCCGGTGCATGGTGCGGCGCCAGCGGTTCGAGGCGGACATGCCGGCCGGCGAGAGTGACGGGACGCGGGTCGAAGGACATTCCGCCTTCGTGTCCGGGCGCGGGCGTGCGCTCAAGGCCGGAGGCGACGTCCTCCGGCACAGGTGGCGGGAAAAACCCCGGGCACGCGCCCGGGAGCGGTCAGAAGACGGGCGAGACGGTGACGCTCTGGCCGGGCTCGACGGTGAAGTCGTTGCCCGTGCACCATTTTTCGTCGTTGAGGAGGACCTTGAACACGACGGGGGCGGTGGCGCCCTTGATGGTGTAGGACCAGCCGTCGGCCGCGATGCAATCCATCGCGACGCCGTGATCCCAGCTCAGGCCCGGGCCTTCGCCGCGGAGGTAAAGGTGGTTGCCGAAGCCGACGTCGACGCGGGCCGAGATGAAGGTGGCGGGAGCCTCGGGCGCGGCGGTCTTCTTGCGCGCGGCGGCACCCTTCTTGGCGGGGGCCTTGGCGGCCGGGGCAGCGGCAGCGGCGGACTTCACGGAGGCGGTCTTCTTGGTGGTGGTCTTCTTCATGATAAAGGGAAGCGGTCGGGAAAAAGCGGAGGGTTGGTTTCGGTCCTGGCGGACGCCGGGGCAACAGCAAATTCAGCGCCAACGTCACGGATAGGTTAAACCGCCGCGCGCAGCCGGGTCCGCACTTCGCGAAAAATTTTGTTTTACTCCGGCGAAAACGACCTGCAAACAGTGCGACTCCCTCCGTGGGGCAGTAGCTCAGTTGATAGAGCGCGTCGTTCGCAACGACGAGGTCGTCGGTTTGATCCCGATCTGCTCCACCACTTTCGCCCTCCGGCCGCGCGCCGGGGGGTCTTTTTTTGGCGGTGGGAATGGCGTCCCCGGGGAGACTCGAACTCCCGACCAGCGGTTTAGAAAACCGCTGCTCTATCCAGCTGAGCTACGGGGACAACCGTCGCGGGAATGTGGGCGGCGCTGCCGCGCTTGTCCAGCGCCGGGACGGCGGACCGAGGCCAAAAAATAATGACTTGCCTCGCCGGGAGCCGTGGGACTTCTTCGTCCTTCCGATGAATCATCGGGCTGTAGCGTAGCCTGGTAGCGCGCTTGCATGGGGTGCAAGAGGTCGTGAGTTCGAATCTCACCAGCCCGACCATTTTCCCGCCCAACCGCCGTCCCCGGCGGTTGTTGCGTTTTCGGACCTCAGGCCGCGTCCGGCAGGTCGGGATTCACGGCCAGCAACGCGGCGCGCACCGCTTCGGCCGAGAGTTTCTCCCCGGCGGCGTTGACCGGGGCGAGCACGGCGGAACGCATCCGGATGCGCGAGAACGGCACGGGGATGTAGAACCGGTCCCAGCTGCGCAGCCGCCAGGCGCGGGTGAACTCCGCACCAAGCAGCACCATCGGCGCCTGCAGGCGGCGCGTCACGACAAGCACGCCCGGCTCGACCGTATACATCGGGCCGCGCGGACCGTCGGGCGTGATGCCGATGTCGTGGCCCTCGCGCATTTTTTCGATCAGCACCATCGCGGCCTCGCGGCCGAGGTTGCTGCTCGAGCCGCGCACCGGGTGGATGCCGATCATCCGGTAAAACGCCGCCAGCCACGCGCCGTCCTTGCTCGCGCTGACGAGCCCGTAGACGCGCCGGCGCGTGCGGTAGCGGCGGAAAAATTCGGGCGAGAGAAACAGCCGGTTGTGCCAGAGCACGATGGCGGCGGGTTCGTCGGACTTCGTCAGCCGCGCCAGCGTCTCCGCATCCGCCTCGAAACGCAGCGTGCGCACCCAGACGCGCAGCAACGCCGCCACGCACCACAGTGCCGCGCGGCGCCAGCCGCGGACTTCGTTGATTTGGTCTGAGGGCGCGTTTTCCAGAGCGCACCGTTATGCGCGGAGCGGCGGCGGCGCGCCAAGACAAAGTTGTCCGCCGGCGGCCGCCGGCAGGTTTCGCGTTCCCTTGCGCCCGACTGCCTCTTCTGCTGTCTCGCCTCGCGCCCGCCCGTTGCGGGCCCCGCCATTACCCATCCCGTAGAGAAGGAGAACGCTTGCGAAACCCGCTCCCGCCCTGCCCTCACCTGCCCGCGCCACCGGACGCGATGGACGCGGGCGCGCTGACGGCGCTGGGCGACGACCGCGGCGCGACGTTCTACCTCACGGCGCTGACTTACGGGCATTACCTTTGGCAGCGCGGGCTGGCGGCCCGCGCGACGCTCTGCCTCGACCGTGCGCTCGGCGCCGACTTGCGCGGCGACGAGGCGGTGCTGCGCGACTGGCCCCTGCCCTATGCGGCGATGGCGTGGTTTCTGCGCCACACGCCGCCCGAGGTCTTCATCGGCAATCCGCGCGTGCACTTCCAGCATCTCGCGGACCGCATGAACGAGCCGCGGCGCGAGCAACGTCGCTGGCGCGCCTGGGCCTGCTGGGCGCTCGCCCGCCGCGTGCGACCGGAGTGGCCCGGCGATCCGCGGCACGCCGTGGTTGAACCTGACGTGGATGAGATCGCCGCGCGACTGGCCGCCCACGGCATTCCCGGCGAGGCGGGGCTGTGGCGCAGCGTGCTCGCGGCGCCACCGCCGGCGTGAGGGAAGCATCGCGCCGCCGCCGGCTCGATCCCACCGCGAATCGCTCCCCCGGAAAAGGCGAACCGGCCGTCGGTCTGCACCGCGGCCGGTCGAACACAAACTACCCTGAACCAAATTCTGATTATTCGCCGTCGTCGCCGATCGAGGCGGTGGCGCAGCTGTCGGCGGCTTCCTTGCACTTGGCGATCTGCTCGTCGTTTTCGGGCTGCTTCACGACGTAGGAGGTGCCGGTTTCCTCGTTGCGCGCGAAGTTCTCGGGCGCGATGACGCGGCATTGGTCGCAGTCGATGCAGGACGAGTCGACGTAGAAGCGACCCGCGACGTTATAGGGAAGGCGATCGGCAAGAGTGGGCATGGTGTGGAGGTGTGGAGGTTGTGATTTGGCGGGCGGACTGTAGCGGAGCGCGCGGGCGGGCTCTCTGCACTTCTTGACGTGCTCACCTCATTTTTTGGCGGATTTCCGAGCGAAAACCACGAATCACATCGTCTGATTTTGCGCGCAGAACAAAGGATGGTGAGCTTCTGACAATAGACGGAACGGCTTCGGCGTTGAATAGGGATTGGCAGGTTCGGAAGCTCGAACTACTGAAAACAACATGAATGGCCACCCCCACGCTTTCCTGGCCCTCTTCCTCGCGGTCGCGCTCGCTTTCCCGCTGCTGCTCCTGGGCGTCGCGCGCCTCTGGGTGAAGTTCTTCCAACCGGCCAAGCCGGGCGCGCTGAAGAACGCCGTCTACGAGTGCGGCCTCGCGCCGCAGGGCGAATCCTGGATCCAGTTCAAGGCGCACTATTATCTCTACGCGATCCTGTTCCTGATCTTCGACGTCGAGGTGCTGTTCCTCCTGCCCTTCGCCGTCGCCTACACCGGACTCCCGGCCGGCGCGCTGTTCGCCATGCTGGTGTTCATCCTTCTCCTTGCCGAGGGCCTCGTGTGGGCCTGGCACCGCGGTCACCTTGAATGGAAATGAGCGAAGCTTCCTCCACGCCCGCGCCGACGCCGTTCCCCGCCGCCGGCAACATCACTGACGCCGAACGCGAGGAACTCCGCCGCCACGGCATCCTCCTGACCTCGCTCGAGGAGCTCTACAACTGGGGCCGCTCGAACTCCATCTGGCCGCTCCAGTTCGGCCTCGCCTGCTGCGCGATCGAGATGATCGCCGCCGCGACGGCGCGCTTCGACATCGCGCGCTTCGGCGCCGAGATCTTCCGCCCCTCGCCGCGCCAGGCCGACCTCATGATCGTCTCCGGCACGGTGACGAAGAAGATGGCCCCGCAGGTCGTGCGCCTCTGGAACCAGATGCCCGAGCCGAAATACTGCATCGCGATGGGCGCCTGCGCCATCTCCGGCGGCCCCTTCAAACAGGGCTACAACGTCCTCAAGGGCATCGACCGTTTCATCCCCGTCGACATCTACATCCCCGGCTGCCCGCCGCGCCCCGAGGCGCTGCTCAACGGCCTCATGCAGCTCCAGGAGAAGATCAAGGCCGAGCGCGTCGCCGGCCCCGACGCCGCAAAGCACCTCCGCACCGACACGCCGAGCGAGTATCCCATCCCCGAATACGGCGCGCACGACCTCGTGCCGACCAAGAACCCCGCCGTGTGGACTGCGCCCACACTCGTGCGAAAGGAGAAAGCATGACACCGATGACCGCTACCTTTCTTGGCCCTTGGAACTTGGCCCTTGGAACTTGCGCATAGCGCCATGGAATCCCTCGAACAACTCCGCGACCGGCTCGTCGCCCGCTTCCCCGGCGCGCAGCTCACGATCCTTCCGAACCCGGGCCCGGCCGCCGAGCACTCGCTCCTCCTCGACCCGAAGTTCGGCCGCGAGATCGCGCTCTTCCTCCGCGACGACGCCGCGCTCCAGCTCGACTATTGCTCCAACGCCACCGGCGTCGACTGGCCCGACAAGGAAGTCGTCGACGTGAAGAAGACCACCGTGCCCGATCCCGCCGGCGGCCCGGCCAAGGTCGTCGAGGAAAAGACCAAGCGCTTCGAGCCCGGCTGCCTCGAGGCGGTCTATCATCTCTACTCGATGGAGCTGCGCCACGGCCCGGTCATCATCCGGATGCGCACCGGCAACCGCAGCGACCAAGTCACCCTGCCCTCGCTCACGCCGGTCTGGCGTTCCTGCGAATTTCAGGAGCGCGAGATCTTCGACCTCTACGGCGTCGTCTTCGAGGGCCATCCCGATCTCCGCCGCCTGCTGATGTGGGACGAGTTCAAGGACCACCCGATGCGCAAGGATTACGTCGCCCCCGACGATTACGAGTGGGAGCCCACGCCGCACGACGCCGTGCTCGCCCGCGCGAAGACGCATTATCCTCCGCCTGCGGCGCAGCCGCAGGACGGACCCTCCGCAGCTTCAGCGAAGGAGGGCGCCAAGCCATGAGCCTCTCGCCGCTCTCCACCTTCACCCCGCACAACGGCCCGACCGTCCGCGCCGTCAACGATCCGTTCCACGGCGACCTCCTCGAGGTCTCGATGGGGCCGCAGCATCCCTCGACGCACGGCGTGTTCCGCATGGTCGTGACGCTCGACGGCGAGCAGATCGTGAAGCTGAAGCCCGTCTTCGGCTACCTGCACCGCAACCACGAGAAGATCGCCGAGGGCACGAGCTACCTCGCGTCGATGCCCTACACGGACCGCCTCGACTACCTCTGCTCGATGTCCACCAACTGGGCCTACGCGCTCGCGGTGGAGAAGCTCGCCGGCCAGCCCGTGCCCGACCGCGCGCAATACCTCCGCATCATCCTCGCGGAGATGACGCGCCTGGTGAACCACACCTGCCTCGTCGGCTTCCTCTTCAACGACCTCGGCACCTCCTTCACGCCGCTGCTCTACGGCTTCCGCGAGCGCGAGAAGTTCCTCGACCTCTTCGAGGCGCTGAGCGGCTCGCGCATGATGTGCAACTACCAGCGCTTCGGCGGCTGCCGTGTCGACCCCTCGCCCGAATGGCTCGCGGCCGCGCAGAAGCTCGTCGAGGGCTTCCCGCGCTTCCTCGACGAGTGGGAGCGCATGCTCACCGGCAACGAGATCATGCTCGTCCGCACGCAGGGCGTCGGCGTGCTCGACGCGAAGAAGGCGATCAACGCCGGCATCACCGGCCCCTGCCTCCGCGCCTCCGGCTACAATTACGACGTCCGCAAGGTCGACGGCTACGGCTTCTACCCGCGTTTCGATTTCCGCGTCCCGCTCGGCGCGCACGGCGACACCTACGACCGCTACATGATCCGCATCCTCGAGATGCGCGAATCGGTGAAGATCCTCCAGCAGGCCTTCCGCGACCTGCCCGCCGGCCCGGTGATGGACCCGAAGGCGAAGATCCGCGGCTTCCGCCCGAAGGCCGGCGAAGCCTACGGCCGCATCGAGGGCCCGAAGGGCGAGCTCGGTTTCTACCTCATCAGCGACGGCACGCCGAATCCGTATCGTTACCGCGTCCGCCCGCCCACCCTCATCAACCTGACGCTGCTCGAGGAGATGTGCCTCGGTCACACCGTGGCCGACGCCGTCGTCATCCTCGGCAGCATCGACATCGTCCTCGGGGAGGTCGACCGGTGAACGGATTTTCGATTCTCGATTTTCGATTCTCGCTTGGCGGCTGCGCCGCTGACTCGAGCGAACCTTCGCTGAGTCGAGTGGAGGCCGCGCGCGAAATCCGGCACTGCGAAAATCCAAAATCGATAATCCAAAATCGAAAATAACACCATGTTCGGCTCCGGCATCCTCCAAGGCCTCGCAGTCACGGCGAAAAACTTCGTCGGGAGTTACCACGACCCCGAGCGCATGGTCACGGTCGAGTATCCCGAGCAGAAGCCGCCGCTCGGCGAACATTACCGCAGCTTCCCCTTCCTCATCAGCGAGACCGCCGAGGACCCGATGGGCACGCTGCGCTGCGTCGCCTGCCAGATCTGCGAGAAGGAATGTCCGCCGCAGTGCATCTACATCGAGAAGTCGAAGGACAAGAAGCCCGACGCCACCGGCAAGCAGCAGTTCTACCCGGCGATCTTCGACATCGACACGTCCGTCTGCATGAGCTGCGGCATCTGCGCCGAGGTCTGCCCCTTCGACTCGATCAAGATGGACAAGGTCTTCGAGGTCGCGGCGAAGGACCGCTTCACCGGCCTGCTCCTCACGCGCGAGCAGCTCGCGAAGTCCAACGTTTACTACAACGAGATCCGCCCCGCCGAGGCGCTCGAGGTCGACACCCGCCTCGCCGCCGAGCGCAAGGCCGCGGAGGAGAAGGCCAAGGCCGCGGCGGCCGCCGCCGCCGCGAAAGCCGCCGCCGCCAAGACGGCGCCCGCCACTCCCGCCGCCGAAGCCAAACCCGCCCCCGCGCCCAGCGCGACGGCCCCCCAGCCGCCTGCCGCATCATGAGCGAACCAGCTGCTCTCCCCTTCCTCGAACGCGCCCCCTTGCAGCTCCGTGACGCCGTCGTGGCGTGGTTCCCCGAGCCCGCGCAGTGGCTCGTGCATCACCTGATCACGATCGTCGCGATCCTCACGGTCTTCGGCCTGTTCTTCGCCTTCACGACGATCGCCGAGCGCAAACTGCTCTCGCGCCTGCAAAATCGCCTCGGCCCGAACCGCGCCGGCGTGCCGAAGCTCTCGATCCTGCCCTTCCACCTGAAGCACCGCCTCTGGGGTTTGACGCAGCCCTTCGCCGACGCCGTCAAGGCGCTGACCAAGGAGGACGTCGTTCCCGCCACGGCCGACAAGGCGCTGCACTTCCTCGCGCCGGTGACCGTCGTCGCGTTCTCGCTGCTCGGCTACGCCGTCATCCCGTTCGGCCGCGAGATGATCCCGGTCGAGCTCGACGCCGCGATTCTCTACTTCTTCGCCGCCGGCGCCATCACGGAGCTCGCCATCTTCATGGCCGGCTGGGGCAGCCGGAACAAATACTCGCTCCTCGCCGCCATGCGCGCGCTGGCGCAGCTCATCAGCTACGAGCTGCCGCTGCTTCTCTCCGTCGTGCCGGTCATCATTATCGCGGGCACGCTCTCGACCTCGCAGATCGTCCTCGCGCAGGGCGGCTGGGCCTTCGGCTTCCTGCCGCAATGGCACGTGTTCACGCCGTGGGGCTTCGCGGCCTTCGTCATCTTCCTCGTTGCCGCGCTGGCCGAGACCAACCGCTCGCCCTTCGACCTGCCTGAGGCGGAGAGCGAGCTCATCGCCGGCCACCTGACCGAATACTCCGGCTTCAAATACGCGCTCTTCTTCATGGCGGAGTATTTCGGCCTCTTCGCCCTCAGCGGCCTCGGCATCACGCTCTTCCTCGGCGGCTGGCAGGCGCCGTTCCCCTTCCTCGAGTTCATCCCGTCGTATCTCTGGTTCATGGGCAAACTCGTCGCCATGGTCGTGTTCTTCATCTGGATCCGCGGCACGCTGCTGCGCCTGCGCATCGACCAGCTCACGCGCCTCGCCTGGCAGGGCCTCGTGCCGCTCGCGCTGATCAACCTCGCCAACGCCGGCTTCTGGGCGCTGACCGCCGGCTGGAGCCCCGCGCTGCAAGTCGTGCGCTGGATCGTCTCCGCCGCGGTGATCGTCGTCCCCTTCGTCATCATGACCCGCCGCGCCAGCCGCGGCCGCGGCCCGCGCCACTACACTTACGCCACATGAGATTTTCGATTTTGGATTCTCGATTTTCGATCGCCCGCTGCGTCGCCGCGGTGTTCCCGAATTCGGAATTCCTCCCAATCGAAAATCCGAAATCAAAAATCGAAAATCTCCCGTGACCCTCGCCCTCCTCATCATCGGCATCGTGATGCTCGGCTCGGCGGCCGTGGCGCTGACGCTGCGCAACCTGATCCACAGCGCGCTGCTGCTCATCTTCAGCTGGGCCGCCGTCGCCGCGTTCTACCTCTGGGCGGGCGCGCAGTTCGTCGCCTTCGCCCAGGTGCTGGTCTACATCGGCGCGGTCTCAATGATCGTGCTCTTCGCCATGCTGCTGACGCGCCAGGGCGAAATCTCGCCGATCCAGCCGGAGTCGATCTTCCGCGCGCTCGGCGGCCTGCTCGCCGCGGGCGGCGTGGCCGGCGTCATCATCGGGGCCATCCTCGGCACGCCGCTCGACGTCGCCCCGTCGCGTCCGGCGGGAATCACGGTGAAGCAGATCGGCGAAGCCCTGATGGGGCCGCACGCCGCGTCGTTGCTCATCGTCGGCATCATCCTCACCGCCACGCTGCTCGGCGCGGTGGTGATCGCCTCGGTCGACCGCAGCGACAAGCCGGAGGATTACTCATGAGCCCGCTGCAAATCTGCCTGCTCATCTCGACGCTGCTTTTCTGCACCGGCCTCGTCGCCGCGCTGTCGCGCAGCAACACCATCCTCGTGCTGCTCGGCATCGAGCTGATGCTGAACGCCGCCAACCTGAACTTCATCGCCTTCTGGCGTTACGGCCCGCACCCGGAGCTCGGCACGGGCGTGATCTTCGTCCTCTTCTCCATCGCCGTCGCCGCCGCCGAAGCCGCCGTGGGCCTCGCGCTCGTCATCGCCATCTACCGCCACCGCAAGAGCGTGAAGCTCCAGGAAGCCAACTCGTTGAAAGGCTGATATGCGCGAGCCAACCCAATTGCGGATTTCGGATTGCGGACTGCGGAATGAAAAAATCCGCCCCGCTGCATCCGTCATTCCGCAATCCGCATTCCGCAATCCGCAATGCCGATGACTCTCTCCGTCCAATCCCTCTGGCTCATCCCCGCCCTGCCGCTCGCCGCGGCCGCCATCGGCGCCTTCACGCCGCGAGGCGGACGCGCCCTCGCCTCCGGCGCCGCCATCGCGGCCATGCTCGGCGCATTCGTGCTCTCGTGCCTCGCGCTGAACGGCGCGCTGGCCGACCCGGCGGCGAAGCAGGTTTTCAACTTCGCGTGGTTCGACCTCGGCGCGGGCGCGCTGCGCCTCGGGTTCATCAACGACCCGCTCACGGCCTTCATGTGCGTGATGGTGACCTTCGTCGGCACGCTGATCTTCATCTTCAGCACGGGCTACATGAAGGAGGACGCGAACTTCACGCGCTTCTTCTGTTTCCTCAGCCTCTTCGCCGCGGCGATGCTCGGCCTGCTCGTGGCGAACAGCCTGCTCCTGCTCTTCGTTTGCTGGGAGCTCGTCGGCCTCGCCTCGTATCTGCTCATCGGCTTCTGGTTCCACAAGCCCTCCGCCGCCGCGGCGGCCAAGAAGGCGTTCATCACGACGCGCATCGGCGACCTCGGCCTGCTGCTCGGCATGCTCTGGCTGCAACACGCGGGCGGCACGCTGCTGTTCTATGACGGCGGCGCGGGCGCCCTCGAGCCGGCCGTCCTCTCAACGCTCGCCGGCCAGACGCTCGCCGGCGGCCTCGCGCTCTCGACCGCGATCGGCCTGCTCATCTTCTGCGGCGCGGTCGGCAAGTCCGGCCAGTTCCCGCTGCACGTCTGGTTGCCCGACGCGATGGAGGGTCCGACGCCTGTCTCCGCGCTCATCCACGCGGCGACGATGGTGGCCGCGGGCGTGTTCCTCATGGCGCGCGTCTTCCCGCTGCTCACGCCGGACGCGCTGAGCGTCATCGCCTTCATCGGCGCGGTCACGGCGCTGCTGGGCGCGTTCATCGCCGTCGCGCAAAACGACATCAAGCGCATCCTCGCGTTTTCCACCGTCTCGCAGCTCGGTTACATGATGCTGGCGATCGGCGTCGGTTCGTGGGTCGCGGCGATCTTCCACCTGCTGACGCACGCGTTCTTCAAGGCCCTGCTCTTCCTCGGCGCCGGCTCGGTCATCCACGCCGCGCACCACGAGCAGGACATCCGTCAGCTCGGCGGGTTGTCGAAGCAGATGAAGGTCACCTTCGTCACCTTCAGCATCGGCACGATGGCGCTGGTCGGCGTGCCGCTGTTCTTCTCCGGCTTCTGGTCGAAGGAAGCGATCCTCCACGCCGCGCACGGCTGGAGCTTCTCGCAAATGCCCTTCTACGCCGCGCTGCTCGGCGTCGTGCTCACGGCCTTCTACAACACGCGCCTGATGGCCGAGACCTTCTTCGGCTCGCCGCGCTCGGAAGCCGCCGGCCACGCGCACGAGAACCACGCGGCCATGACCGGCCCGCTCGTCATCCTCGCCGTCTGCACCGTGCTGTTGAGCCTCGTCAACCTGCCGACCTACCCGTGGCTGAGCGCCATGCTCGAGGGGAAAAGCGAGGTCCACGGCCACGGGCTCTTCGATGGCGCCGGCCTGATGGCCGCCTCCGTGTTGATCGTCGCCGTCGGCATCGGTGCCGGCTGGGCGCTCTACGGCCGCCGCCCGCGCGCCAACGCCACGGCCCGCGACCCGCTCGAGGCGCGACTGCCGGGTGCTTTCGCCGCCCTCGCCGGCCGGCTCGGCTTCGACGAACTCTACGCCGCCACCGCCTTCCGCGCCAACGCCGCCCTCGCCACGCTGGCCGACTGGATGGACCGCTGGGTCTGGGACGGCGCCGTGCGCCTCCTCGGCGCGCTCGGCGTCTTCACCGGCGCGGTCAACCGCGAGACGGACGAGCAGACGCTCAACGGCGGCTTCAACGCTGCGAGCGAGAAACTCCGCGGCGCCGGCCTCTTCTACTCCCGCCACCAGACCGGTGACGCCCACGGCTACCTGCGCACGCTCGCGCTGGGTTTCGTGGTCGTGCTGCTGGTCGTGATCCTGGGAGGTGCCCGATGAACTCGCTGCCGCTCCTCACGCTCATCGTCTTCACGCCGTGGCTCGGCGCGCTCCTGCTCGCGCTGCTGCCGAAGCTCCCGGCCGGGCCGACGCGGCTCATCGCGCTGTTCTTCAGCCTCTCGACGCTGGCGCTCGGCACGACGGTGCTGAGCGGCTTCGACCCCGCCGTGACGGCGATGCAATACGTCGAGAAGCACGCGTGGATCTCCGCGCTGAACGTCCATTACCACCTCGGCCTCGACGGCCTCAGCCTGCTGCTCGTGCTGCTCACGGGCGTGATCGCGCCGGTCGCGCTCTTCGGCACGGCGCGCGCCGCCGCGCAGCCGTCGCTCTACGCCGCGCTCTTCCTCTTCCTGCAAGGCAGCGCGCTCGGCGTGTTCCTCGCGCTGGATTTCTTCCCGTGGTTCATCTTCTGGGAGCTGAGCCTCGTGCCGGCCTTCTTCCTCATCAAGCTCTGGGGCGGCCCCGGCGCGGCGCGCGCGGCCTACCAGTTCGTGATCTACACCATCGGCGGCAGCGCGTTCATGCTGCTGGGCTTCGCCGCCCTCTACGCCGCGACGGGCACCTTCGATTTCCTCCAACTCGCCGCGCTGGCGCGCGAGGGCGGCCTGACCGCCAAGCTGGCCGGCCTCGGCACGTTCTGGCCGCAGATCGTCTTCCTCGGCGTGCTGCTCGGCCTCGCCGTCAAGGTGCCGCTCTTCCCCTTCCACACCTGGCTGCCGCCGGCCTACGCCGAGGCGCCGACCGGGGCGTCGATGTTCCTCACCGGCGTGCTGTCGAAGATGGGTGTCTATGGTTTCCTGCGCCTGCTCTGGCCGCTGTTCCCGACCGAGCTGCAGGCCGTCGCCACGCCGCTGCTCTGGCTCGCCGTCGCGGGCGTCGTGCTCGGCGCCTACGCCGCCCTGAGACAGACCGACCTGAAGCGCATGATCGCCTACTCGTCGGTCAACCACCTCAACTACTGCCTGCTCGCGCTCTTCGCCGTCGCGGCCGCGGGCGGCCGCGACGAGGCGACCGCCGCCGCGCTCAGCGGCGCGCTGCTCCAGATGTTCAACCACGGCCTCTCCGCCGCCGCGCTGTTCTTCGGGATCGGCGTGCTCGAGGCGCGCTCGGGGGGCGCGGAGTGCGGAAGCGCCCGCGGCCTGCGCGGGCTCCACGACTTCGGCGGCGTGCGCAGCGCGGCGCCGGTCTTCGCCGGCCTGTGCGGCATCGCGATGTTCTCGTCGCTCGGCCTGCCGGGCTTGAACGGCTTCGTGGGCGAGTTCCTCATCTTCCGCGGCGTCTTCGGCCTCGCGCCGTGGGCGGCGGCGGTCTCGACGCTCGGCCTGCTGGCCACGGCGTTGTTCCTGCTGACGTTTTGGCAACGCGTCTTCCACGGCCCGGCCGCCGGCGCGGGCGTGAAGTTCCGCGACCTCGACACCGATGAGCGCCTGACCTTCGCGCCGCTGATCGTGCTGATGTTCCTCCTCGGCGTGGTGCCGCAGCTCCTCGCCGGCCTCATCAACCCGCTGGTCAACGCCTGGGTGGCGAACCTGCCATGAGCCTGCCCGCCTCTCCCCGCTTTCCGCTTCCCGCTCGATGAACGCCCTGCCCTTCACCATCTATGTGTCCTTCGCCGGTGCCATGCTGGCGCTGGCGGCCGGCGCGCGCTCGGCGCAGGCCGCGCGCGTCGTGGCGCTGGGCACGGCGCTGACGACGTTCGCCCTCGCGCTGTGGGCCGCGGCGGGCTTCGTGCCGGCGGCGGGCCTGCAGACGCTCGTGAACGCCGAGTGGATCCCGCAGCTCGGCGTCCGCTACCACCTCGCGGCCGACGGCATCAGCATGACGCTGGTCGTCCTCACCGGCCTCGCCGCCGTGGTCGGCGTGCTGTTCTCCTGGAACATCGAGCACCGCGCCGGTGAATTCTTCGCGCTCTACCTCGCGCTGATCGGCGGCGTGTTCGGCGTGTTCCTCAGCGCGGATGCGTTCGTGCTCTTCGTGTTCTACGAGATCGCGATCGTGCCGAAGTATTTCCTCATCGCGAACTGGGGCTCCACCAACCGCGAATACGGCGCGATGAAGCTCGTGCTCTATTCCTTCGCCGGCAGCGCGCTGGTCATGGCCGGCATGATCTGGGCCTGGGCGGCGGCCGGCGGCGGCAGCTTCGGGCTCGCCGAGCTCGCCGCGGCGGCGGGCGGATTCTCGCGCTTCGAGCAACTCGGGATGTTCGCCCTGCTCTTCACCGGTTTCGCCGTGCTGGCGGGCATGTTCCCCTTCCACACCTGGGCGCCCACCGGCCACGTCGCCGCGCCCACCGCGGCGTCGATGCTGCTGGCGGGCGTCGTGATGAAGCTCGGCGCCTACGGCTGCCTGCGCGTGGCAATGGCGACCTTCCCCGCCGGGCTGGAGTATTTCGCGCCGGTCATCGCGTGGCTGGCGATCATCGGCATCGTCTACGCCGGCCTCGTCGCGCTGGTGCAGGAGGATTTCAAGTTCGTCATCGGTTACTCGAGCGTGAGCCACATGGGCTTCGTGCTGCTCGGCCTCGCCGCCGCCAACCCAGTCGCCGTCAGCGGGGCGGTGCTGCAGATGTTCTCCCACGGCGTCATCGCCGGCCTGCTCTTCGCCGTCGTCGGCCGCATGGTCTATGAGCGCACCCACACGCGCAAACTCGACGACCTGCGGGCGATGCCGTTGCACAAATTGATGCCGTTCGCGGCGGTGGTGTTCGTCATCGCCGGCCTCGCCTCGATGGGCATGCCGGGCTTCAGCGGCTTCCCGGCCGAGCTCACGATCCTGATCGGCACGTGGAAAACCTCGCCGCTCTGGGCGTTGGCCGCCGCAACGGGCGTGCTCATCGCCGCGGCGTTCACGCTCCGCGCGATCCAGGTTTCGTTCTTCGGCAAGACGGACGGTAGGGCGGGACCGCTGGGACCGCCGTCGTCCGAACGTCTTGAAGCGGCGCGCCCAGCGGTCGCGCCCTACCCCCACGCCCACGATCTCACCCCCATCACCTGGCCGGAGAAGGCCGGCGCGATCCTCCTCATCGCCGCGATGGTCTATGTCGGCCTGAATCCCGATTCCCTCCTCGACTGGATCCGCCCGGCGCTGGAATCCCCGCTGATGCGCGCCGCGCTGACGGGAGGTGCGTCATGACATTGAGCTACGCTGAACTCTTCCGGGCCCTGCTGCCCGAAACCGCCCTCGTGCTCGGCGCGCTGGTCGTGCTGGGCTTCGACCTCGCCACGGGCCGCGCGCGGACCGGCGCGCAACGCCTGCGCGTCGCCACCGGCCTCGGTCTGGCCGCGTTGCTGGCCGCCGCCTACGGCACGCTGGCCGCCGGCGTCGGCGGCTCGGCCTTCGGCGGCGTGCTGATCCTCGACAACCTCACGCTCGCAACGCGTCTGGGCGTCATTGTGCTGGCCGGGCTCACACTCGCCATGCTGCCGGGGGTGGCGCGGCTGCGCCATCCGACGGAATACGTCGCCATCGTCCTGCTCGCCACGTCAGGGTTCACGCTGATGGCGGCGGCACAGCAGCTCTTGGTCATCTTCCTTGCCATCGAGCTCGCCAGCCTCTCGCTCTACATCCTCGCCGGCTTCGACAAGTCGAAGCCCGAGTCGGCCGAGGCGGGCCTGAAATACTTCCTCTTCGGCGGCATGTCGGCGGCGTTCCTGCTCTTCGGTTTCAGCCTGCTCTACGGCCTGACCGGCGCGATCGACCTGCCGCACATCGCGATGCAGATCTCGCTGCTCGGGATGTCGCCGCTGCTCGTGATCGCGCTGGCGATGATCATCACCGCCTTCGGCTTCAAGGCCGCCGCGGCACCGTTCCACCTCTGGGCGCCCGACGTGTATCAGGGAGCGCCGGTGTCGGCCTCGGCCTTGATCGCCTCGGCCTCTAAGCTCGCCGGCCTCGTCGTCTTCACGCGCCTGCTCTGGCCGGGACTCGGCTTCTCCGCCGGCCGCGTGATGGAATGGCCGATCGTCGTCGGTTGGCTGCCGCTCGTCGCCGTGCTCGCGCTCGCCTCGATGCTGCTGGGCAACATCGGCGCGCTCGCGCAATCCAACGTCCGCCGCCTCCTCGCCTACTCCGCCATCGCCCACGCGGGCGCGTTGCTCCTCGGCGTGCTCGCCGCCGGCCGCGCCGGTCCGGGGTCGGTTTTCTATTACGCGGCCACCTACGGCCTCGCCACGGTCGGCGCCTTCGGCGTGGTGGCCATCGTCGACCGCGCCGGCCGCTGCCAGGATCTCGGCGACCTCGCGGGCCTGTTCCGGCGCTCGCCGTTCCTCGCGGGCGTGCTCGCCATTTTCGTGCTCTCGCTCGCGGGCATTCCGCCGCTCGCCGGTTTCTTCGGCAAGTTCGCCGTCTTCGCCTCCGTGCTGAAGGCCGGCTCGCTCAACGGCCCGGCCGGCTGGCTGACCTTCGCGGCCATCGCCCTCAGCGCCGTGGCGCTCTACTACTACCTGCTCATCCTGAAGCAGGCCTTGGTCGCGAAGCCCGCCGAGGGCGCGGCGCCGATCGCGACGCCGCTGCCGGCGTTCCTGGCCTTGCTCGTCTCCGCGCTGCTAATCGTGCTGCTGGGCCTTTTCCCGGCGCCAGTGTTGGAGCTGTTCAACTGAGTTTTCGGCCGGCCAAAGATCCACGAACGCGCCTGCCGGTTCACGGAGGTGCGGCACGGCGCATTATCGGTTCCGCCCGGCAAGAACACTGCACCGGCCAGCAAAAGCGCCAGAGCCTTCTATTTTTGCAACTGCCTGAGCGATAAAAGAAAAGGCCGACCTGAATTGGTCGGCCAATTTGTAAACTGGCGGGATGGACGGGACTCGAACCCGCGGCCTTCTGCGTGACAGGCAGACGCTC
>VFQQ010000779.1_pt1 | contig 54828 bp, 48 predicted proteins | sample 3512341 | NCBI WGS metagenome assembly VFQQ01 (sample SAMN10412373, study PRJNA504923) | tailings metagenome | isolation source: Relicate 2 Philex TSF1 revegetated site | place: Philippines: Tuba, Benguet | collected 2017-08-29 | reverse complement strand
GCGGGCTCCGGCAAGCCTACCCGAGGAACCTTGCGGGAAAGATACAGGGGGGGGGGGGGTACATTGTCAACCAGCACGACTTGTGTGCACAGGAGATGCGACCATGATTCTTGCTGCGAAGTTCGGTCTGAGTGTGGCCATCATTGGTACGGCGGCATCCGTTGTGTGGGTTCTGAACGACCCGATCACGCCGAGCGGGCTCCCGCATACGACCAGCGCGACCTGCAACACCGAGCCATGCACGCGGTACTGCCGACTCTGTTGCCTCCACTTTCATCCGGACAATCTGCCTCCGGCATACCTTGCGTGCGCAGGCGGGTGCTTGGGCATCGGCGACAAGTGCGGCGACGAAAACCCGGTCAGTCCTCCCGGCGGTGGAGAACCCTGAACCATGCGTACATCGCAACGGACGATCCACATCCTGATTGCTGCCGCTGTCGTGGTGGGTGCGACCATCGCGGTCTATCTGCTCGCACGTCCCGGCGCCCCGCCACGGCCCAGCACGGCCGAGCCGGGTTCCCTGGCCTGGACCGACATTCGCCCGCACCTTACCTCCGAGCAACGCAAGGCGCTGGAACGGTTCGCCTCGGACGAAGAGCGGCGGTTCTACGCCGCGGGGTTCGCCGCCGGGAACTCCGACGCGCCCGAGCCCGCGTGGCTCGACGTGCTCGTCGAGGGTCTGCGGATTTCGCCCGTCCGATCCGACGAGCGGGCGTCGGGCCCGCTTCCCGCCACCGTCGGGCACGGCGCCTTCGCCCTCGCCACGCTCACGCAGGTGTGGTACCGGCTCGGCCCGCTCGACGCGTACGCCGAGACGATCCAACGCGAGGTCGCACGGCTCAGCGCGAGCGACGACGAGATCCTCCGGCTTCAGTGTGCGATGGTCCTGCGCCAGATGGAGTCACGACCCGGCGCAATCCCGCTCTCGGTGCAGTCTCGGCAGACGCTCGATCGCCTGCTCGCCAACGACTGGGTCGCGCACAACGTCACCATCCAGGACGCACGGGTCCTCGCGCCGCTCCAGCGCCGGTAACGCCTCTCGCCCGAAGTCGCAATCCTCACCGCCGCCGGCGTAGCGCCCCCAGCACGCCCAGCCCCAGCACCGACGCCGCGCCCGGCGAGGGCACATCCACCTGGAACGTCGCCACCCATTCCGTGTACGGGCCGATCTGTTGCGCCCAGAACGTGTACGTCCCCGCGGGCAGGGGCAGGTCGAACCCCTGCCCGTTCTGACCCATGTTCGTCAGCAGGTCCTGGCCGACGGTCTGCGGCCCGAAGAGCGCCCACCCCAGCAGGTCGCCGGGCAGCACCGTGTCGGGGTCGTTGGGGAAGATCGGCCCGGGCTGGATGCCGATGAACGCCGCGAAATCGTCCGAGACATACGCCTCCAGCAGCAGCCCCGACAGCACGTACCCCGCCGGCACCGTCACGCTGAAGTAGTCGCGGTCGAACGTGTTGTCCGGGTACTCGCCCTCCATCACGCCGAACAGCGTGCTCTGCCCGGGCCCGAGCACGAACGCCGTGGGCGCGAAGCGGTTATCGGACAGATCACCCTGCAGGAACTCGTTGTACAGCACGTCCGCCGCGGCGGGGGCGGCGGCCAGCGCGAGCGACAGCAGAAAGGCCGGGGTACGCATGGGGAATCTCCTCCGGTCAGAGCGGGACGCTCCAACGTACCCCATCATGCGAGCGCGGCACGCCCGCGGATGCGAATTTCTCGGGATCAGGCGTTATCGAGCAGTTCGACGCTCTCGAACTTCTTGCCCTCGAGCATCTCCAGCGACGCCCCGCCGCCGGTCGAGACGTGCGACATCGCCCCGGCGAGGTTGAACTTCTCGACCGCCGCGGCCGAGTCGCCACCGCCCACGATCGACGTCGCCCCGCCCTTGGTCGCCTCGGCGATGGCCTTCGCGACCTGCTGCGTCCCCTGCTTGAAGGGGGACCACTCGAAGACGCCCATCGGCCCGTTCCAGACGATCGTCCTGGCCTTGCGCAGCACGAGCGCGAACTTCGTCTGCGTCTTGGGCCCGATGTCGAGCCCCATGAACCCGTCCTTGATCTGGTCGTCGAAGACCTCGATATCCCCGGACTTCTCGTCGAACTGCGTCGAGCAGACGTGATCGACGGGGTACAGGATCTCGACCTTCATCTTGCGGTCGAGTTCGATGATGCGCTTCGCGTCGGGGACGCGGTCGTGCTCGACCCGCGAGATGCCGACCTTCTTCCCCATCGCCGCCAGGAACGTGTACGCCATCGCGCCGCCGACGAGGATCGTGTCGGCCTTGGGCAGCAGGGTCTCGATCGCGCCGAGTTTGTCCGAGACCTTCGCCCCGCCCAGCACCACGACGAACGGCTTGGCCGGGTTCGCCAGCGTCTCGGAGAGGAACTTGATCTCCTTCTCGACGAGGAACCCGCTCACGCGGGGCTTGCCCGCGAGGGCCTTGGGCACCGCGACCATGCTCGCGTCGGGGCGGTGGCAGGTGCCGAAGGCGTCGTTCACGTAGACGTCGGCGTACGCCGCCAGTTTCGCGGCGAAAGCGGGGTCGCCCTTCTTCTCGCCCTTGTGGAAGCGGAGGTTCTCGAGCAGGAGCACCTCGCCGTCCTTCATCGCGTTGACCGCCGCCCCCGCCGCCGCGTCCACGCAGTCGGTGCTCGGAAAGGCCACCGGCTTGCCCAGCAGTTCGGCGAGGCGCTCGGCGCACCCCTTGAGCGAGAACTCGGTCTCGAAGCCCCGGCCCTCGGGGCGGCCCATGTGCGACATGAGAATCGCCCGCCCGCCCCGATCGATGACCGACTTGATCGTGGGCAGCGCCTCGCGGATGCGTCGGTCGTCGGTGATCGTGCCCCCGTCCACGGGCACGTTGAAGTCCACGCGGATCAGCACGCGCTTCCCGGCGACGTCGACGGCGGCGATGGTCTTCTTCGGCATGGGGGGCTCCTGGGGCGGCGCGCCCCGGCGAGGGTGGGGGAGGTGAGGGCTTACTCGGACAGGATGTCGGGCAGGCGCGCGCGGAGGTTCGCGGCCCCTTCGTGCGCCAGTTGGTCCTTCAACTTCCGCAGTTGCGTGGCGATCGAGCCGTCGACGAGATGGTCGCCGATGCGGACCTTCACCCCGCCGATCATCGAGGGCTCGACGTACGGGTGCAGCACGACCTCGCGCCCGAGCGTCGCGGTCAGGCGCTCGCGCAGCGCGCCCAGGTGGGCCGCGTCGAGGCGCTCGGCGGTGAACACGTCGACCTCGACGCGTCCGAGGCGTTCCTGCACGAGCGAGTCGAACGCGCCGACGAACGCCGGAAGCAGGCCGATGCGGGACTTGCCGTTCAGCACGAGCAGGAAGTTGAGCGTGAGGTCCGTCACGCGTCCGCCGAAGATGCGCCGGAGCGAGGCCCCGCGGGCCGCGGGCGTGATGATGCGCGACGAGAGCAGTTCCCCGAACTGCGCGTCGGCCCGCGCGAGGTCGAGGATCTCTTCGAGTTCCGCGAGCACTTCCTCGATCTTCGCGCGTCCGCCCGCCTTGTCGGCCAGGTCGTAGAGGCTGCGGGCGTAGATGCGGGCGACGGCGTCGGGCTGGGTGTCGATGAGCGGCATGGGGGGCTCCGGGCTGGATCAGGCTCGCGCCGGTCAGTTCTTCATCGTGGCGAGTTGCTGCACCGACTCCTCGACGAGCGCCTGCGTGTCGGCGGGCGTCACCTGGCGCTTCAGAATCTTGCCGGCGATCATCGCCCCCAGGTTCGACGCCTCGGCGTACACCTCGGCCACCGCCGCACGCTTCGCCGCCTCGATGTCCTTCCGCGCCCGGTCGCGCAGGGCCGCGAGTTCCGCGTCAGCCTGGGCCTTGAGCGAGGCGGCCAGGGCCGTCTGCTGCGCCCGCGCCTGCTCGATCATCTTCTGGGCCTCGGCCCGGGCCTGGGCCAGCGACTGCTGGTACTCCTCCAGGGCGTCCTTGGCCTGCTGGCGGGCCATCTCGGCGGCCTCGATCTCCTCGCGGATCTTCGTGTTCCGCGCGTCCAGGGCCGAAGCGATCACCGGCCACACCTTCAGGTGCAGGATGGCGGCGACGATGGCGAAGACGATCACCGCCGTCAGCCCCGTCACCCACCCCTGCTTGGCCGAGGGGATGGCCTCAAGGGTCTCCGCCGCGAGGGCGGGGAAGGCCGACAGCGTCAGGGCGCACACGCTCGCGATGGTTCGCATCTCGGATCTCCAAGGCCCGTCGTGGCGGGCTCGAACAGGACGACAGATCAAGCGTCCCGGCGCCCGCTGGGGCGCCGGGGCGTGGAACGCCTTACTTGGCGAGGAAGCCCACGGCGACGGCGAAGAGGGTCGCACCCTCGATCAGCGCCGCGGCGAGGATCATGTTGATCTGCACCTTGCCGGCGGCCTCGGGCTGACGGGCGATCGACTCGACCGCGCCCTTGCCCACCAGGCCGATGCCCAGCCCGCCGCCCACCACCGCCAGGCCCGCGCCCAGCGCCGCCAGACCCTTGCCCACCGAGGAGCCGGCCTCGACGGCTTCCTGCGGGGCCGGAGCCCCGGCTGCCATCGCCAGCGCCGGGAGCGCGAGCACCGCGGCGCCCGCCATCAACATCGCAACCTTCTTCATCGCTCGATCCTTTCTCAAACCCGAACCGCACGTGCAAACTCGACGATGCGCCCCGGCGACGCCGGGAGCGCTGATCGGCCCGTTATTCACGCGTGCGCGTGCTCGTGGCCTGGCGCGTGGGCATGCCCGTGCTCGTGCCCATGCTCGTCCGAATGATCCATGAGGGAGATGAACACCGTCGTGAGGAACATGAAGATGAACGCCTGGAGGAACGAGACGAACAGTTCCAGGAACATGATCGCGATCGCCCCGCCGATGCTGATGATCGTCACCGGCACCTGCACCAGCAGGCTCTTGCCCCACACCTGCCCAACGAAGCCCAGGAGCGTCGCGAGCAGGATGTGACCCGCCGTCATGTTCGCGAACAGACGCAGCGCCAGCGCCACGGGCTTGATGACCACCTGCCCGGCGAACTCGAGGATGAAGATCAGCCACGCGACGTACCACGGCGCGCCGGCCGTCATGTGGTGGAAGAACCCGCCCACGCCCAAGCGCCGGATCGCGCACACGTTGAAGAACACCCCGGCGATCAGCGCCAGCGAGCCCGTCACCCAGATGTTCTGCGTCGCCGTCCCGCCGATGGGGGTCTTGTGGTCGGCCTTCAGCCCGGGCGAGAGCAGGTGCACGATGTCGAGCAGCGGCACCAGGCCCAGCAGGTTGCCCACCAGGATGAAGAAGAAGATCGTCCACAGGAAGGGCATCAACTTGTTCGTGCGGTCGCCCAGCAGCGGGCGGGCCACCTCTTCCCGCAGGTACAGGCAGATCACCTCGATCATCTGCGGAAAGCGTCCGCGGGTCAGGTAGCGCTCGGTGCCCATCGACGCCGGGCCCGTCTGCATGCGCCCCGCGACCCACAGGAACCCGAGGATCAGCAGCAGCCCGCCCAGGAGCAGGTTCCCCTGGTTCCCCGACCACAGCCACAGCCCGTCCGCCGTCTTGATGAACGGGTGGTTGTACACGTGCTGCGCCGGATCGGCGGCGGCGAACGTCATCAGGTGAGGCATGAGCCCTCCGAAACTCGAGCGGGATCAGGAGCAGTGACAGCAGTTGAATCGTGCGCGGGCGAGCGCTTGGACGCGCCCGGGTTCGAGGCGTGCCGGGCGAGCAAGAGGATCGCGGTGGTCGTCTCCGCAACGAGCATCAGCCCGCCCCCGGCGAGCAAGGCCGCGACGTACGCCCGGGGCGACACCGCGAAGACCTCGGCGAAGAGCCCGCCGGCGGCGATGATCGCGAGCATCCGGGCCATCGACGCCCCGGCGACAACCAGCCCCCAGCGTTCGCACGCGACGCGGAGCACCGCCGGCGCGAACGTGCAGACCGAGCCCACGCCCAGGGTCGCCAGGGCCGCGGTGCGCGTCGGCCCGTCCCCGCCCACCACCCACGCCGCCGCGAGCGCGAGGGCGGTGGCGCCCGTCATCACGAGGGCGTACAGCGTGCGGGGGATGGGGCGGTCCGGGTCGTGCATGCAAGGCCCGCGCCGTGTCGGCCCGGCGTGGGGGGATCAAGGGTAGCGCGGCGCTCGGGCGTCGGCGAGTTTCAACGGACACGTTCGCTCGGCTTTGTGGCGTGCGCCGTCGGACCGGCCTTCGCCCGCTCGCGGGCGCGTTCTTCCTCGAGCGTCCGCCGGATGATCCGCCAGAGGGCGTAGACAAAGCCCAGCGCCAGCCCGGCCAAAGCCCAGCGGGGAGAGGACTTGAAGACAAAGTCCGCGCCGACGCCGATCAGCAGCCCGCCGACGATGGTGAACACGAACTCCATCGCGACGCCCCAGGCCTTGCCCAGTTCGCCGAACGCCGCCCGACGCTCCGACGACCCGTTCGGGGTTGTGCCGGGCCTGGCCGCGGGCTCGCGGAGCAGGGCCGGGATCTGTGGGGGTTCGGGCGTTGGCGGAATGTCCGGGGCGAGCGGATCGAGCGGGTCCCCGTCGGGGTTCGGGGTGTCGGGGTCGGGTTCGGGCGGGGTCTGGTCGGTCATGGTTGGCCTGTCTTGGCCTGTCGCATCGCGGCGTCGTGGCGGCGGAGGGCCGAGACGCCCCAGATCGCCTCGGCCGCCGTCGCGAGCAGCACGCCCGCGACAACCGCGACGACAAACGGCGCCCGCTCGGGCTTGGCGATCTCCCACAGCACCATGCCGACGCTGGCGGCGAGCAGGAGGCGCGCCATTGACGCGGCGACGACCGCCACGCCCAGACGCGACGCGCTGCGCATCGACCCCGGCGCGACGATCAGCAGCCCCGCCGCCACGCCCAGGAAGGCCACGAACGCGCCGAGCACCGCCGAGGTCGAGGGGCCCAGCGGGCCGGAGCGGCGGGAGTGGTCCGGGTCGGCTTCGCCGGCGATTCCGGCGGCGAAGAAGCCCAGCGGCATCGCCGCGATGCACGCGCAGAGCACGAACCCCGCGAGGATCGGCACGCGCGCGATCGGCGCGTCGCCGTTGGGTCGGGGCGAGGCGCCGGGTGGTTCGCTGGGTGTGGGGATCGGCTCGGGCATGGCGTGCTCCCGCGCGGGGCTAGTTCATCGCGATCGTGAGCGCCGCCAGACGGGCGGCCTTCATGGCGTCGCCCGCGCGCGACGCGTCGGCCCCGCCGCCCTGGGCTCCGTCGGGCTTGCCCCCGCCCTTGCCGCCCATCGCGGCGCAGGCGTCGCGGACCCAGTCGCCCGCGCGGAGCCCCTTCTGCACCAGCCAGTCGGGGACCATCGCGCACACGCCGACCTTGCCCGTGCCCTCGTCGATGCTCAGGAGCATGACGGCGGTCCGCGGGCACGCGTCGCGCACCGCCTTCACCGCGGCCTGCAACGCCGCACGGTCCTCGCCCACGGTGACGGTGTTCACCACCACCAGGTCGTTGGCGGCCTGGGCGCTGGCGGCGATGGCGCGGGCCTGGCGGACGCCCTCGTCGCGCACGGCGGCGCCGAGCATCTTCTCCGACGCCTTCACGCGTTCCTGCAGGGCCGTGATGCCGGCGCGGATCTGCGCCTTGCGCCATGAGGCGCAGGTCGTCTGCTCCAGGTCGGTGAGCAGCCCCTGCACCAGGCGCGGGAGGTCCATGTCGCGGGCCTGGGCGGCTTCGGCGACGCGCCGCTCCAGCAGGTCGCCCGCCGCTGCTGCCGCCGCCGCGGGCTCGCCGGTCACGGCGGTGATGCGCCGCACGCCCTTGGCGACGGCCTCCTCGCCGATGATCGCGAACGAGCCCAGTTCGCCCGTGCCGCCGACGTGCGTCCCGCCGCAGAACTCGACGGAGAGTTCGCGCCACGCCGGGTTCGCGGGCGATGAGACCAGGTCCTCGATGGGCTGCCCGATGGACACGACGCGCACGGGGTCGGGGTAGACCTCGCCGAAGACCGCGCGCAGGCCGCTGATCTCCCGGGCCTGCGCCAGGGTCGCCGGGGCGGCGTAGACCGTGAGGTCGCGTCCGATCGCGCGGGCCACGATCTCTTCGACGCGGCGCAACTGCTCGGGCGCGACGGGCTGCCCGTGGCTGAAGTCGAAGCGGAAGCGTTCGGGCGCGACGAGCGAGCCCTTCTGGTCGACGCCCTCGCCCAGCACCTCGCGGAGCGCGAAGTTCGCCAGGTGCGTGCCCGTGTGGTTTGAGGCGATCCGCGAGCGGCGCGCCCGGTCGACGTGCATCGACAGCCCGTCGCCGACGCGGACCTCGCCATGTGTCACGCGCCCGATGTGCAGCACGTACCCGCCGAACGACTGGACGGACTCGACGTGGAAGTCGCGCCCGTGGTGGCGGTCGTGCGGGTTCGCGCGGCTCTCGGTCACGACGGTCAGTCGCCCCGTGTCGCACTCCTGCCCGCCCATCGTCGCGTAGAACGGCGTGCGGTCGGTGACGATGCCCAGCGGGCGTGACCGCGCGCCCATCGTGACTTTCGCCGCCTCGACGAAGTGCTCCCCGTCCCAGATCGCCTTCACGTGGGCGACGATTTCCCTGGGGTCGAACTTGGAACTGTCGTCGGTGGGCTCGACGTGCAGGTGCTTGAGGCGGGCCACCGCGTCGCCCGGGAGGGTGAGGGCCCGCGTCTCGTCCTTCGTGTCGACGGCGCGCGAGCGCTCCTTGGCGGCGTCCATGGCGCGCTCGAATCCCGCGGTGTCGACCTTGAGCCCGCGTTCCTCGGCCATCTGCACGGTGAGGTCGATCGGGAAGCCGTAGGTGTCGTACAACTTGAAGGCGTCGTCGCCCGAGATCGTCCCGCCGCGCGATGCGACGTCCTCGAAGAGTTTGATCCCCCGGTCGAGCGTCTTGCCGAAACTCTCCTCTTCTTCGAGGATGACCGCCGCCACGCGCGCGGGGTCCTTGGCCAGTTCGGGGAAGGCATGCCCGAAGCGTTCGACGACGGTGGGCACGAGGCTCGCGAAGAACCCGGTGCGGGCGCCCAGCACCTGGCGCCCGAAGCGGACGGCCCGGCGGAGGATGCGGCGCAGCACGTACCCGCGCCCGACGTTGCTCGGGAGCGCGCCGTCGGTGATCGCGAACGTGAGCGTGCGGATGTGGTCGGCGATGACGCGGTACGCCATGTCGACGTTGCCGGTGTCGGTCGCGCCCAGGCGTCCGGTGTAGCCGTGGGGCGGGTTCGTGACCTGCTCGATCTTCGCGAAGATGGGCATGAAGACGTCGGTGTCGTAGTTGCTCCGGACGTTCTGGAGGATGCTCGTGAGGCGTTCGAGCCCCATGCCGGTGTCGACGTGGCGTGCCGGGAGGGGCTTGAGCGAGCCGCCCTCCTCGCGGTTGTACTGGATGAAGACGTTGTTCCAGATCTCGATGAGGTCCGGGTCGCTCGCGTTCACGAGTTCGGGGACGAACCGCCCGCGCTCCTCGGGGCCGATGCGGTCGTAGTGGATCTCGGTGCACGGGCCGCAGGGGCCGGTCTCGCCCATCTCCCAGAAGTTGTCCTTCATGTTCCCGGGCAGGACGCGCTCGGGCGGGAGAAACCGCAGCCACAGGTCGCGCGTCTCGTAGTCGGGCTCGAGCCCCGCCCCGGCGTTGCCCTCGAAGTACGTCGCGTACAGGCGGTCGGGCGAGAGGGCGTAGACCCGGGTGAGCAGGTCCCACGACCACTCGACGGCTTCCTTCTTGAAGTAGTCGCCGAACGACCAGTTGCCGAGCATCTCGAAGAACGTGTGGTGGTAGGTGTCCTTGCCGACGTCCTCGAGGTCGTTGTGCTTGCCCCCGGCACGGATGCACTTCTGGCTGTTCGCGGCCCGGCGGAGACGTCCCAGGTCCGTCCCCGGGTCGGCCTGCCCCAGGAAGATCGGCTTGAACTGGTTCATCCCGGCGTTGGTGAACAGGAGCGTGGGATCGTCGAGCGGGACGCTGGGCGAGGAGGGCACGAAGGTGTGCCCCTTCGCCGTCACGAAGTAGTCGATGAACGTCCGACGCACACGGTCCACGGGCCAGGGAGTGGTCATAGGGGGCGGATTGTAGTGACACCGACATGGCGGCATTGCCCTTCCGAGGGGATCGCACGTGGCGCATGCTCGGATGCGCGCAATCCTGCCGGGGCCTGGAAAGGTCCCGCCCCAGAAATCGAAAGCGGACATTCGGGATTCGGCATTCGGAGAATGCCCAATCCCCAGTCCCCAGTGCCTTGCCTTGTTGGGGCGGGGCCTTTCCAGGCCCCGGCAGGCAATAGCACCCCGGGCGAGCGAAATGTCGCCGCACGGTCGCTCGGCGTCATGTCTGGTATCCTTCCCGGCACATGCGTTCCTACGACCTCGTCGTGATCGGCTCCGGCCCCGCCGGGCAGAAGTGCGCGATCCAGGCGGCCAAACTCGGCAAGTCCGTGTGCATCGTCGAGCGGTGCGAGGTGATCGGCGGGGCGGCGATCAACACCGGCACCATCCCCAGCAAGGCCCTGCGCGAGGCGATTTTGGCGGCGACGGGCAAGAGCCCCTTCATGCCGCGCTTCGCGGACTTCGTCGCGTCGCGCGGGCGCGTCAGTCTGCACGACCTGTTCCACGCGTGCCAGAACATCATCAAGGACGAGATCGCGCTCGTCCGCGGGCACCTGGCGAGCAACAACATCGACATCCGCACGGGCGTTGCGTCGTTCCGCGACGAGCACGTGATCGATATTCTGGGCGAGCACGCGCGCGAGGAAGTCCGGGCCGAGCACGTCTGCATCGCGGTCGGCACCGCCCCGGCCCGCCCCCGCACCATCGATTTCGACGAGACCGACGTCATCACGAGCGACGAACTGCTGCGCCTGCGCGAACTCCCCGCGTCGATGATCGTCGTGGGCGGCGGGGTCATCGGGACCGAGTACGCGTCGATGCTCGCGGCGCTGGGCGTGAAGGTGACGCTCATCGAGGGGCGCACGCGCCTGCTCGACTTCATCGACGCCGAGATCGCCGAGGCGCTGCAGTACCACCTCCGCCAGGCGGGCGTGACCCTGCGCATGGGCGAGAAGGTCGTGAGCATCCGCAAGGTCGAGCCCCCGCCGGGCGCCAAGACGACGAACAACGTGATGGTCGAGGCGATGCTCGAGAGCGGGAAGACCCTGCGGGCCGACTGCCTGCTCTACGCCATCGGGCGCCAGGGCGCCACCGACGATCTGAATCTCCCCGCGGCGGGGCTGACGAGCGATGATCGCGGGCGCGTCAGCGTGAACGAGCGGTTCCAGACGGTCGTGCCGCACATCTACGCGGCGGGCGACGTCATCGGCTTCCCCGCGCTCGCGAGCACGAGCATGGAGCAGGGGCGGATGGCGGCGTGCGCGATGTTCGGGCAGGCGTGCGAGTCGTACGGGCAGGTGCTGCCCTACGGCATCTACGCCATCCCCGAGATCAGCATGGTCGGCTGGACGGAGGAACGCCTGACCAAGGAGGGCATCCCCTACGAGGCCGGCGTCGCGCAGTATAAGGAGATCGCGCGCGGGCAACTGCTGGGTGATGAGATCGGGATGCTCAAACTGCTGATCCACCAGGAATCACGGACGATCCTGGGCGTGCACGCCATCGGCACCGGGGCGACGGAACTGATCCACATCGGCCAGGCCGCCATGGCCTTCGGGGCGACGGTCGAGTACTTCGTGAACGCGGTGTTCAACTGGCCGACGCTCGCGGAGTGCTACAAGGTGGCGGCGTTGAACGGGCTGAACAAACTCCGCAACGTGTAGGGCGCGAGTTCGGGGCGGGCGTACCATTGCGACGTGCCCGCCCCCGTCACCATCCTCGCGGCGATCCCCATGGTGCCCGACGGCATTTCCTACCTCGCCCTCGCGGTGTCGCTGGGGGTTCTTGGCGCATGGGCGTATGAGTTCCATCGGCGGCGGGTGGCCGAGAAGGCCCTGCGAGAGGCCGCCGCGCAGGCCGCCGCGCAGGCCGAGCAGGAGGCCCAGCAGGGCATGAACCGGGGCGGTGCGCAGGCCGTGCCTTCCGGGGCGCGGGCGTTGCAGGCGCAGCGCGAGACGATCGCCTTCGAGCAGCACCGACGGCTCAACGAACTCGCGCACCAGAAGATGAGCCTGGAGATCCGCGCCCTGGAGACGCAGATCAAACTCATGGAGGCCGACCTCCGCCGGCGCGACGACGCGGGCGAACACGCCTCGGCCGCGCTGGAAAAGACCCGGCTCGAGGTCGAGAGCCTCCGCCTGCACATCCGCGAGCAGCGCAAGCGTCTGGACGACTACGGGCAGTTCGAGTAGCCCGTCCGGTCCCTACGCTGACGCGTGGCCAAGCGCCCCGCCAACGCCGCCCCCAACGCCGCCCCCAAGGCGCCCCGCGCCCCGCGCGAAGGCCCGCCCGCGCTCTCGCCCCGGGCCGCCGGGCTCGAGACCCCCGCGTCGATCCCGCTGGGCGCCATCATCGGGCACGAACGCCCGCTCGCGATCCTCCGCGACGCCCTCCGCGCCGACCGCGTGCATCACGCCTGGATCTTCCACGGCCCGCCCGGGGTTGGAAAGCGCACCGCCGCCCTCGCCTTCGCGGGCGTCGCGCTCGACCCCACGACCGCCCCCACGCTGTCGGGCGATCTGGCCCCCGACCCCGACAGCCCCACGCAGCACCTGGTGCGCGCGGGGGCGCACCCCGACGTGCACGTGATCCGCAAGGAACTCGCCGCGTTCCACGAGGACGCCCGCGTCCGCGAGCGCAAGCAGACGACCATCCCGCTCGATGTCGTCCGCGCGTTCCTGCTCGAACCGGGCGGCCTGGCCGGCGCTGTCCGCACCGAGGCGCCCGTCGCCAAGGTGTTCATCGTGGACGAGGCGGAACTGCTCGCGGGCCCGGCCCAGAACGCCGTGCTCAAGTTCCTCGAGGAGCCCCCGCCCCGCACGCTGGTGATCCTGGTGACCGAGAGTGAGGAGCGGCTTCTCCCGACGATCCGCTCGCGGTGTCAGCGGGTGTTCTTCGCGCCGCTGGGCGACGAGGACATGCGCCGCTTCATCCGCGAGCGCGAACTCACGATTCAGCCCGACGACGCGCCCTGGCTGCTGGCCTTCGCCGACGGCGCGCCGGGCGTGCTGAGCGTGGCGCTGGAGCACGATCTGGTCTCGTGGATGCGCCGCCTGGAGCCGCTGCTGGCCAACGCCGACCGTGGCGTGTACCGCGTGGAACTCGGCTCGCTGATGGCGCAGCTGGCCGACGAATGGGCCGAGGCGTGGGTGAAGGCCCGCCCCGCGGCGAGCAAGGAGGCCGCGAACAAGGCGGGGGCCGACTGGGTGCTGCGCGTGGTGGCGTCGCACCTGCGCGCGGGGCTGCGGGGCGCGAACCCGGCGCGGGCGTCGTGGCGCCGCATCGAACTGCTGCGCGAGGCCGAGCGCGAGATCGACGCGAACGTGAACCTGACGTTTGTGTTCGAGAAACTGGCGGCGGAACTCTGCGCCGCGGCTACGCCTGCGCGCTGAACGTGCCGGCCGCGTCGCGCGGGGCGGTGCCCCGCTCTTCGGCCAGGCGGCGCATGACCAGGACCCACGTCTCGCGCTCGTAGTCGAGGCGTTCGATGGCCGAGTCGATCTTCGCGAGGTCCTTCTCGTGCGCGCCCTCGACGAGCGTGCGGTAGATGTAGGCGTAGAGCGCGCGGGCGTTGGACGCCAGTTCGGGGTCCACGTCGTCGCGGATGGTGGTCATCAACTCGAAGACGATGTCCCGTGCCTGCGAGAGCCCCTGGAAGGCGGGCTCGAAGCGCTTCTCGGCCAGGGCCGTGCGCCCCTGGGTCGCGAACTTGACCGCGCCTTCGAGGAGCATGAGGCGCAACTCCTCGGGCGAGGCGGTGAGCACCCGGGTGCGGAGGTAGGCGGCGGCCTGAGCGTTGAGCGTGGTCATGGTCGGTCTGTGATCGGCGTTCCGTGCCCGTCAGTTCACTCAGCCCGTCCGCGTCAGGCCCCCGATCGAACCCAGGGCCGACGACTGCGTCTGCAACTGCCCGATGGCCTTCTCCATCGCGAGGAACTGGCGTTCCAGCGTGGATCGTCGGGACGCCAGGCGCTGGTTGTACGATTCGATGCGTCCGCGCTGGAGCGTGATCTGGTTGTCGATGCCCCGGGTGCGTCCGGTCAGGACGCCCGAGGTGGCGTCGAGGTAGCGGTCGAGCATCTGCTCGAACTGGCCCATGACGCCCAGGGCGGTGAACGTCCCGCCCGAGTTGGGGTTCCGCACGCGGACGGACCCGTCGCCGAAGACGTCGATGGTGGTGTCGTCGGACTGGGTGCGCGTGACGAAGAGCGACTCGACGCTGGCCGGGTCTTCCTGGAGGGCCTGGCGCAGCCGGTCGGTGTCGAGGCGTAGCGCGCCGCCCGAGCCCACGGTGATCCCGATGTCCTGGAGGGTGTTGAACCGACCGGTCGTGCCCAGCCCGGGCGACGAGACCGCGCGGAACAACTGCGAGCGCAGTTCGCGGACCGTTCCGTCGCTCAGCAGGGGCCCGCCCCGCTGCGTGCCGCTGTCGTAGCGGCTCTGCGTGTCGATGCGCTGGATGGCGGTGTTGAAGCTCGAGACGAACAGGTTGACCGCCGCCTCGATCGCGCTGGTGTCGCTCTGCACCGTGAGGGAGACCGGGCTCGTGCTCACGCCCCGCAGGTCGATGCGCACGCCCGGCAGGATGGAGTCGACGGTGTTCGACGATCCGGTGATGGCCACGCCCCGCGCGGGGTCCGACGAGCCGTAGAACACCCGCGAGTCGTTCCCCGCGTCGAGCGTCGACAGCCCGAGGTCGATCGAGCCGGTGTCGATGATGAACCGCCCGGCCGAGCCCTGCGCCGTGCTGATGAGGCTCAGGCGGAAGGGCGCCGACGAGGAGCCGTCGCGCACGACCGCCGCCGTCACGCCCGCGTTGGCCTGGTTGAGTTTCGCCACGACCTGGTCGAGGGTGTCGGCGGCGTTGAAGGTGATGGTCCGCTCGTACGACCCGTTGAGGCGGTTGCCGGCGCCCGTCTCGCTCGCGGTGCCGACGAGGTTCAGCCCGCGCGCCACGCCCCCCGAGACGTCGCTGATCGAGATGCGCGACGCGCCGGGCGTGGGGTTCTGGCTCAGGTCCTCGATGATCTGGATCCCGTCGCCGTTCGCGTTGATCTCGGCCCGCACCTTCAGACCGCGCGAGTTGATCAGGTTGATGAAGTCGCCGACGGTCTTGACCGACTCGCCGACCGTCACCACCTGCGACACGCCCTCGGAATCCGTCAGGCGGAAGGTCCCCGTGCCCACGCCCCGCCCGGCGTTGAGCGACGACAGGAGCGTGGCGCGGCTCACGTACTGGCGCTGGAGGTTCCCGCTCGACACGCTGCTCGACGCGACGCCCGCGGCGCCCGTGGAGATGCCCAGCGAGACGGCGGAGTCCTCGCCGTCGGTGCCCGTGATGATCAGGTTCGAGGAGCCGCCGGTGAGGTCCGTCACCGTCAGCCCCGTGCCCCGGGCGTCGAGCGAGACGCGGACCCGGGCCGCGCCGCCCGAGACGGACGCCTGCTCGATCTGGCGGAAGACGTTGTCGAGCGACGCGTTCTGGTCGATCGTGACGGAGAACGAGGCGCCGTTGCGCAGGGTGAAGTTCAGCACGCCGTCGCCGGTGATGCCCGCGCCGCCGTTGAGCCCGCGGGCGAGGGTCGAGTTGAGGGACGAGAGCACGCGCCGCCCGTTGAGCGTCGAGCCCGGGGTGGCGCCGATGAGCCCGAGGTCGGCGGCGGTGGTGTCCCCGTTCTCGACGACGCTGAGCGTGCGGTTGCCCGTGCCGTCGACGAGGCGCAGGCGTCCGTTGGTCGCGTCCACCGAGATCGACACGTCGGTGACGCCCGCGTCGGCGAGGGCCGCCGTCACGCGGTCGAGGACGCCCTGCACGGTCGTGACGGCCCCCTGCGTGCGGGTGAGGACCGCGTCGCCCCCGCCCGGTGGCACGACGTCCTCGTAGACATCGCCGATGTTGACGCGCACCTCGGTGGGCGTGCCGGCGTCGTTGATCACGATGCGGAAACTGTGGGCGTCGGTTCCCGCGACGCTGCGGATGGCGACCCCGCGCCCGTCGTTGAGCGCGCCCAGCAGCGTCCCGGCGTTGAGCCCGTAGACCGTCGTCCCGGTGAGCGTGCCGCCGGCCGCGGAGCCGGCGATGCCCAGGCTGGTCGCGGTGGACGAACCGGCGACGTTGCCGACGGTCATGGTGCCCGGGCCGCCGGCGCCGTCGGTGAGGACGAAGCGCCCGCCCTCGACGCGCGCCGTGACCTGCGCGGTGCCGTTGTCGTTGATGGCCTGGAGGACCTCCGACACGCTGGTGGTGCGTGAGAGGTCGACGGTCGCGATGTTGCCCGCCGAGTCGGTGATGCGGATGCGTCCGCGCTCGACGCCCGCGCCGTTGTTGAGGTCGCTGAGCGAGACGTTGCGGTCGAGCCGGGCCGCGGTCGATTCCAGCGTGACCTGCGTCAGGCCCATGGCGCCCACGTCGCGGTTGGCGAACCCGCGGCTGAGCATCTGCTGCGTCGAGACCAGGCGGTCGACGACGAACTGGTAGACGCCCGAGGCCGCTTCGGTGCTCGCTGTGGCGCGCAGCACGTCGTTGTTCGAGGAGACGGCGCTGCGGGCCTGGAACGTGCGGCTTTCGCGGAAGGCGCGTGCGGCGCTCCGCATCGCGTTGAGGCGCGAGTTGATGTCGAGGTACGCCGAGTTCTGCAACTGCAACTGGATGATGCGGGCCTGCGCCTGGTCGCGCGGGCGGGCCTCGAGCGCCAGCAACTGGTTGATGATCGACGCGGAGTCGATCCCGCTGAACAGACCGTTGCCGCTGGTGATCCCGCTCATGCCGCCCTCCCGGGTGGTCGCCCGCTACGCCGCGCGACGGCGCGCGTCCTGCCCCGCAACGCCCGCGCCAGCCGCCCCCGGAAACACCGCCAGCCGGCGCGCGAGCGTCCGGCGGGGAACGTCCCGCCCTGTCCGGCGCAACTCCAGCACGTCCTGCGCCCACGCCCGCACCACCCGCGCGTACTTCGCGCGGGCCTCCGCCAGACGGGTCTGGATCTCGGGCGCGTCAGGTGACATCCCCATACAGATCGGCCGCCTCGGGAGTACCCCTTCAGCCCGGGGGGTTTCTACGATCGATCCGCTCGCTCCGGACCTTCGCACCCGCGCCGCCCCGACGGCGTACAACACAGCCGATCCGTTCCGGGCTCAACCTCCCCCGCCCCGGCGTCCGAGAAACCCCTGTCCGCATGCCCTCCCAGCCACCAACCTCCGCCGAATCGTTTCCCAGCCCCCTGCCCGGGTGGATGCGCCGCCTTCTCGCGGCGCTCTCGGTGTTCACGATCGTCACCGGTCTGGGCATGGCCGTCGCGGCGTTGGTCATCCCGGCGAACCCCGTGTGGGTTATGTTCGGATTCGAGTCTGTTGTGGCGATTGCCGGGGTTATCGGTCTTCTCGGGGCCTCCGGTCGTTTCGACGTCGGCCAGGGCATGACATGGGCCTGCGTCGCGGGCACGCTGTTCGTCGCGGGCGTGCTGAGTTACCTGGGCACGCAGCAGGGCATCGTCTGGTCCGGGGGAAAGCCGGCGACATCGACGATTCCGTGGGCGTTGGGGCGGGTGGCCCTGGCCGGGCTCTTCGGCGCCGTGGCGGCGTACGCCGTGCTGCGGCGCAGCGCCGACGGCCGCCAGGCGATAATCCGCGCGATCGTTGCCCTCGGGCTGCTCGGCGCGCTGGGCATCGGGCTGGTGCTCTTCGGCGGGCGTGTGAACGCGATGCTCGCGTCGGTGCCGGGGGTCCTGAAGGCGGCGCTGGCGATCGTCGTCGGGTTCGCGGCGATCGCGCTCTTGAGCGCGGGGGGGCACTGGCTGATCCGGGCGTTCGAGTGCGCCCGCACGCCCGATGCGCCCCGCGGCGTTACGCCGACGCCGGGTGCCAGAGCGTCTTGAACTCGACGAACGGCTCGATCCACCCCGGGCCGCAGCACGCGGCGTCGTCGTGCCAGTCCACGCCTTCGAGCACGCGGACGCGCTTGAGATTCTCGGCGACACCCTCGCGCAGCGTGCGGGCCAGGTCGGCGGGAAGCCCCGCCGCGAGCACGCCGTCCACGTCGCGATGACCCGCGACGACGGGCACGAGTTCGGGCGCGTCGCCCGTGAGCAGGTTCACCACGCCCGGCGGCACGTCCGAGGTCGCGACGATCTCGCCCAGCGCGACGCCCGCGAGCGGGTTCACGCGGCTGGGGATCGCCACGCACGTGTTGCCCGCGCACAGCACCGGCGCGACCAGCGAGACCAGGGCGAGCAGCGGCGCGTCGTCGGGCGCGACCGCCACGATCACGCCCGTGGGCTCGGCGATGGTGAAGTTGTGGTACGGGCCCGCTACCGGGTTGTGACACCCCAGCACCTGCGAGAACTTGTCGCACCACCCGGCGTAGTGCACCACGCGGTCGATCGCGTGCGAGACCTCGGCGGCGGGCGTGGGCGACTTCTTTGCACCGGCACGCCGCGCCTTCGCGCTCGACCCCTTTGGGGCCGCGGCCTTCGCCGGCGCCACGCTCGCCAGCGCCGCTTCGAGTTCGCTGCGGCGCGACTCCATCATCTCCGCCATGCGGTAGAGGATCTGCCCTCGGAGCAGGGGCGTGGCGCCGCTCCAGGCGGGGAGCGCCCGCCGGGATGCCTCGACGGCTTCGCGCAGGTCCTTCCGCGAGGCGCGGCTCACATGCGCGAGCACCTCGCCGTTGGCGTCGGTGAGCACGCTGGTGCGTCCGCTCTCGCTGCGCGGGAACTTCCCGTCGATGAAGAGTTTGAGCGTTTTGCGAACGTCGAGGCGCGTGTCGTCAGCCATGATCTCTCCCCGCTCAATCCACGTGCAGGTACGCGCGCAGGCCCTGCACGCCCCCCTCGCGCCCGAAGCCGGACTCCTTGTACCCGCCGAAGGGCGAGGCCGGGTCGAACCGGTTGTAGGTGTTGCACCACACCACGCCCGCGCGCAGGCGGGCGGCGACCTCGAAGATCTTCGAGCCCTTGTCGGTCCAGATGCCCGCGGCCAGGCCGTACGGGGTGTTGTTCGCCCGGGCAATCGCCTCCTCGGGCGTGCGGAACGACAGGACCGCCAGCACCGGGCCGAAGATCTCCTCGCGCGCGATGGTGTGGCTGGGCTGCACGTCGGCGAAGACGCACGGGCGGCACCAGAAGCCCGGCCCGCTCGGGAACGCGCCGGCGAGCCCATCGCCCCCCGCCACGTGCAGGCGCGCGCCCTCCTGCTCGCCCAGCGACACGTACCGGCGGATCGTCTCCAACTGCGCGCGGCTGTTCACCGCGCCCACGTCGGTGTTCTTGTCCAGCGGGTCGCCAACGCGGAGCGTTTCGAGCCGTCGCGTGAGGCGCTCGAGCACCTCGGGCAGCACGGACTCCTGCACGAACAGTCGGGACCCGGCGCAGCACACCTCGCCCTGGTTGAAGTAGATCCCGCGGACGACGCCCTCGACCGCCTGGTCGAGGCTCGCGTCCTCGAAGATGATGTGCGGGCTCTTGCCGCCCAGTTCGAGCGTGAGGCGGACGGGGCGCCCGGCGACGCCGCGGGCGATGGCCTTGCCGACCTCGGTCGAGCCGGTGAAGGCGACCTTGTCCACGCCCTCGTGCCCGACCAAGGCCGCCCCGGTCGTGCCGTCGCCGGTGATGATGTTCACGACGCCCGCGGGCAGTCCGCACTCGTCGATGATCTCGGCGAGGCGCAGGGCGGTGAGAGGCGTGGTTTCGGCGGGCTTGAGGACGCAGGTATTGCCGCAGGCGAGGGCGGGCGCGAGTTTCCACGCGGCCATGAGGAGCGGGAAGTTCCAGGGGATGACCTGCGCGCACACGCCGACGGGGCGGGGCGTTCGTCCGGGGAAGGCGAATCGGAGTTTGTCGGCCCAGCCGGCGTGGTAGAAGAAGTGAGCCGCGGCGAGGGGCACGTCGACGTCGCGCGACTCGCGGATGGGCTTGCCGCTGTCCATGGATTCGAGGACGGCGAGTTCGCGCGAGCGCTCCTGGATGCGCCGGGCGATGCGGAAGAGGAACTTCGCGCGTTCGGACCCGGGCAGGGCGCTCCACGCGGGGAAGGCGGCGCGGGCGGCACGCACGGCCGCGTCCACGTCTTTGGCGCTCCCCTGCGCCACTTCGCTGAGCACCGCTTCGGTCGCGGGGTTGATGGTGGGGAAGTACGAGCCCTTGCCGGCGGGTTTGCGCCAGGCGCCGCCGATGAAGTGCCCGTAGCGGGGGGCGATGGTGGGTCGCACCGATTCCGGGGCCGGGGCGTAGCCCGAGGCCCAGGCGCCCGCGAGCGCGTCGGCCCCGCGGGGGCCTGTCGCCGGGCCGTCGGTGGTTGAACCGAACAAGGCCGCCGAGCCGTTCTGTCCTCGTGTCCCTGCCATGGCGCCTCCGGGCGGCGGCACGCCGCGCGGGGACTGTATCGCCCCTCGGCCCCGGGACCGGCGCTCACCCCCGCGTGCGGCGGGCGGCCTTGGCACGCGTGGCGGCGGGCTTGCGGGCGGGCTTCTTGGTTGCCTTTGCGGTCGCCTGCTTTGTCGCTTTTTTTGGTGTGCTCCGCGCGGGTTTGGGCGTTGCCTTCTTCGGCGCGGCCTGCGTGCGGCGCTGGCCCAGGTTGGCCTCGTACAGCGCGACGTAGGCCTTCGCGGGCATGGCACGGATGGTCTGGGCGACGACGTTCAGCGGGACGTCGTCGAGCCGCCTGAACCGCACGCAGCAGGCACCCATGTCCAACTTCTTCCCGGCCTTGAGCCACGCCTCGCGGAAGGCCCGCTGTGCGCCCGGCGACATGTAGACCCCCATGAGGTACAGCGAGATGGCCTGCTTCTGCGACGCGATCCCCGCGAAGGGCAGCGGATCACGCGGGTTGCAGTGATACCCGGGCGGGTACACGCGGTGCGGCACGCAGTACCCGATCATGCCCGACTGCATCGATTCCTCGTACCCGCTGTCGAGGTTCGCCAGGATCGTCCGGCGGACGGCCTCGACGGTCTCGCGCCGATCGGGGGGGAGGGACAGGAGGTACTCCTCGACGGTGGCCGCGGTGCTGCGCATCCGGGCAGTCTACCACCGGGAACCTCCGCGATGATCTTGGCCCGCTGTGGAGTGTCGTCCCGGGACGGCCGATATCCTGCCCGTCCATGCGCTACGCGATGATCATGGCCGGAGGGGCGGGCACCAGGCTGTGGCCCCTCAGCCGTCTCGACCGCCCCAAGCAACTTCTCCGCTTCATCGAGCGCCCCGGGAAGCCCGGCCCGGTCTCGCTGCTCGAACTGGCGGCGTTGCGTCTGGACGGGCTGATCGACCCCAAGCGCCGCTACATCTGCACGGCCGAGGGCTATCGCGCGGGCGTGCGCGAGCAACTCCCCGCGTTCGACGACGACCACGTGCTCGGCGAGCCGGTGGGGCGCGACACGGTGAACGCCGTGGGCTTCGCAGCCGCGGTGCTGGCGAAGGAAGACCCCGACGCGATCTTCTGCGTGCTGACGGCGGACCACGTCATCGAGCCCGAGGACGTCTTCCGGGCGCGGATGGACTTGGGCTTCCGGTTGGTCGAGAACGACCCCCGGCGCTTCGTGACGTTCTCCATCACGCCGACGTACCCCGCGACGGGCTTTGGCTATGTGGAGCGGGGGACGCCCATCCGTGATGCGAAGCACGGGAAATCGCCCGCGATCGACGGGGCGAAGGACCACGCGTACCACGTCGCGCGCTTTGTTGAGAAGCCCGACCGCGCCCGGGCCGAGGTCTACGTGCAGTCGGGCGACTTCGCGTGGAACAGCGGGATGTTCGTGTGGAAGGCGTCGACGGTGCTGGAGGGGCTGGCCCGCTTCAAGCCCGAGAGCCACGCCGGGCTGATGCGCATCCAGAAGGCCTGGGGCACGCGCAAGGCCCGCGAGGTGCTTGCCGAGGTGTACCCGACGCTCCCCAAGATCAGCGTGGACTACGCGCTGCTGGAGCCCGCGAGCCAGGCGACGCGCTCGGGCGGCGGGGGCGCCTTCAGCGTGTGCACGGTGCAGATGGACCTCACGTGGCTCGATGTCGGCAGTTGGCCCAGTTACGCCGAGACGCTCCCCGCCGACAAGCACGGCAACCGCACCGCGGGCGAGGGCACGCCGGTGATCGTGGGGGGGCGGAACAACCTCGTCATCGGCGCGGGCGGGCACACTGTGGCGCTGCTGGGCTGCGAGGACATGATCGTGGTGCACACGCCCGACGCGACGCTCGTCATGCCCCGCGCCAAGGCCGAGGAACTCAAGGCCCTGCACGCGCAGATCGACGAACGCCTCCGGTAGCGGCGGTGGTGGGGTGTGGACTAGAACTGCACCCGCCCGCGCGGTCGAGAATCGGGTACGCTTGGGTTCGCGCCGCACGCGGCGCACCCGAGGAGATGACCCATGCCCGCCGCCCCTTCGACGAACATCGAACTTCTCATGCGCCTCTGCGAGACCCCCGGCGTGCCCGGGCGCGAAGAGCGTGTTCGCGCCCTGATCGAGCGCGAGATCAAGGGCCTGTTCGACAGCGTCGAGACCGACGCGATGGGCTCGCTCATCTGCACGCGCGGGCCCCGCGCGGGCAAGAAGGGCGGCAAGGCGTCCAAGGGCAAGGACCGCCCCACCCGTGTGATGCTCCTGTGCCACATGGACGAGATCGGGTTCTACGTGACGGCGATCGACAAGAACGGGTTCCTGTGGATGAACCCCGCGGGCGGCTTCGACACGCGGAACCTGTTCTCGCGGCGCGTGCTGGTCTGCACCGACGCGGGCGACTTCAAGGGTGTGCTGAACCCCGGCGGGCGCCCCATCCACATCTCGAGCCCGAAGGACCGCGAGAAGGTGCCCGAGGTCAAGGAGTTCTTCGTCGACCTGGGCATGAAGGCGGACGACGTCAAGAAGAAGGTCAAGGTCGGCGACTACGTCGTGATGGACGAGCCGGCGATCCAGATCGGGTCGAAGGTCGTGAGCAAGGCGCTCGACAACCGCGTCGCGTGCTGGCTCGGCATCGAGGCCGTCCGCCGGCTTGAGTCCGCCGGCAGCGGGCACGCGAGCGAGGTCGTCGTCGCGTTCACGACGCAGGAAGAGGTCGGCCTGCGCGGCGCCAAGACCGCCAGCCACCGCGTGCAGCCCGACATCGGCATCGGGCTCGACGTCACCCTCGCGTGCGACACGCCCGGCGTGCCCGACGAGGAGTCCGTCACCAAGCACGGGCTGGGCTTCGGGCTGCACATCAAGGACAGTTCGTTCATCTCCGACCACCGGCTGGTCGGCGAGTTCGAGGCGCTCGCGAAGAAGCACAGGATTCCCTACCAGCGGACGATCCTGGCGGCGGGCGGGCAGGACGGCGCCGCCGCCCAGCAGGCCGCCGCGGGCGCCCGGGCCATCGGCATCACCGTCGGCACGCGGTACATCCACACCGTCACCGAGATGATCGACACGAAGGACCTGGTCGCGGCCCGCGACATCCTGGCGGCGTACCTCGCGATCGCCTGATCGCGCCGTGTGATCCGGCCTTACGTCCCCCGGCGCGCGGGCGTCGGGGCGTTCGTCGCCGCCAGCACGGGCAGGGGCTTGAACGTGCCGTCGAGGATCGTCTTGCTGTCGGCCTTCATCCACGATTCGAGGATGCCCGCGTAGACCGAGCGGAAGTCGACGGTGTACTTGAGGTCGCCGTCGTCGAGGGCCTTCATCGACGGGTGTTCGCCGGCCATCCCCGCGCGGACCATGGGCCCGAAGAGGAACATCGGCGCCGCGGTGCCGTGGTCGGTGCCCTGGCTCTGGTTCTGCGCCACGCGTCGCCCGAACTCGGAGAAGGCCATCGACAGGACGCGTGCGTCGTTGCGCTGGGCCTTGAGTTCGGCGTAGAACGCGCGGACGGCCTGCGAGAACTGCCCGAGCAACTGCGCGTGACGCCCCTGCGGCCCGCCCTGGCCCGCGTGCGTGTCGAACGAGCCCATGCTCGCGTAGTACACCCGGGTCTTGAGCCCCGCGCCGATCATGCTCGCGATCATCGACAACTGGCGACCGAGGTCGCTGTTGGGGAACTGAGTCGCCGGGCGGCGCGCGACGGCCTTGCGGATCAGGTCGCTCGACACCTGCGCGTCCAGCGACGTGCGCACGAGGAACGCGGCGTTCGAGTCCTCGCGGGCGGCGCTCCCCTCGCCACGCTCGCGCCGGTTCAGGGCGGCGTAGCCCGAGCGGAGCGATTCGTGCATCTCCTCGGCCGACCAGCGGAAGAGTTCGGCGCTCTCGAAGGCCACGGGCTTGATCCGGCGCCCTTCCATCGCCAGCGGCGCGGTGCGTCCGATGGCGATGCCGGGCGGGCCCAGCCCCGCGGATTCGGGCGTGCCGGATTCGCCCTTGCCGAACCCGCAGCACTCGCTGTCGAAGTAGCGCCCGAGCCAGCCGTCGCCGGTGGCGGTGGGGTCGGCGGTCTGCCAGATGTCCATGGACTTGAAGTGCGAGCGGTTGGGGTTGGGGTAGCCCACGCCTTGGACGATGGTGGCGGTGCCCTGGTCGTACATCTCGCGGAGGGCCGTCAGGTTCGGGTGCAGCCCCACGCCGTCGGCGCGGGAGAGTTTGAGCACCTGCGCCTCGGGGACGTTGATGCCGGGGCGGGCGCGGTAGTACTCGGGCGCGAAGAAGGGCACGACGGTGTTCAGCCCGTCGTTCCCGCCCGACAACTGGATGACCACGAGGATGTGATCGTCCGGCACGCCGGGGACGGACGACAGCCCGCCCGCGGCCTGCTGCATCGCGAGCGCGGAGGCGTTGAGGAACGCCGGGAGCGTCGCGGCGGCCGACGCCATCACCAGCCCGCTCCGCAGGAACTCACGACGGGTGTACGGAACGTGTGTGCTCATGTCGTCCTCAACTCACTGGTGCTTGGTGCCCAATGCCTGATGCCCAATGCCTGATGCCTCATGCCTCATGCCTTCTTCTAGCACAACTGATACTCCGGCATCGCCGAGATGAGCAGGAGCATGCCCCGCGCCGTCTCGGGCGTCACGCGGTCGCCGTGCGACCCCATGTACGCCAGCAACTGTTCCATGCCCGCCGCCGGGACCCACCCGAGCGCGAGGCGCAGGAACGCCTCGCTCACCGCGCGTGGCTCGCCCCGCCCCACGGGCGAATCCGCCGGGTAGGGGGCGAGCAGCGCGAGCGCGTCGTAGGGGCGGGTCTGGGCGCTGGGGTCGAACCCGCGCGGGCGCTTCCCGGCGATCAGGAACGCCATCGTGTTCTGGCGCACGTAGTACGTCGACGTGTTGATCCACGTCCGCCCGCCCTCCCAGCCCTTCACGCTCCGCGGGTAGAACAGGCGCTGGCCCATCAGGTCCATCGCGTCGTTAAGGATCGACAGGTCCCGCACGGGCGTGTCGAGCGAGCGGCACGCGCCGACCACCAGTTGCGCCGGGCTCTTGATCTGGTCGTGCATGAACCGGGGCTGGTAGAAGTGCTCGCTCAGGAACAGGCGGCGCAGCACCGGACGCAGGTCGTAGCGCGACGAACCGATCGCGCTCGCCATCTGGCGCAGCACCGCGCGCTGCGCGGGGTCCATGCCGGCGTCGCCGCCCCGCTCGTCGGGGGGCACGTCGGCCACGAAGAAGTGGTACAGCCGACGGGCGATGTAGCGCGAGCAGGCCGGCTGCTCGAGGATGATCCGGACGAAGTCGTCGCCCGTCCACACGCCGGTCTGCCCGAGGATGGTCTTGCGCCCCGTGTCGTGGTTCTCGCGCTCGAAGACGAACTCGTCGTCGCGGAAGGTGTACCCGGTCAGGGCGCGGGCGCCCTCCTTGATGTCGCGCTCGGTGTAGTTGCCCACGCCCAGCGAGAACAACTCCATGAGTTCCCGCGCCAGGTTCTCGTTGGGGCGTCCGCGCCGGCTGTCGTTGTTGTCCAGGTACGCCAGCATCGCCGGGTCGCGGATGAGCGCCCGCAGCAGGTCCCCGTACCGCAGCGCGTGCCTGCGGAACGTCTGGTTCTGCAGGAACATGTGGTACGAGTTCTCGATCGCCCGGTAGTTCGTGGCCAGCAGCCCGTGCCAGAACAGGACCATCCGCTCCTCGAGCGGGTTGGGCGTCTCGATCATCCGCGCCAGCCACCACTTCTGGATTTCGCCAATCTGGGCGCGGTCCTCGCGCTCGCGGCGCTCGCGTTCCAGGCGGAAGCGGGCGAGCGCTTCCTCGTCCTGGTTGCGCTGGGCCGCGCGGATCGCCTGGCGCTGCTCGGGCGTCGGCGGCGTGATGATGTCCGGATCGAACTTCCGCTCCTCGGGCCAGGGGGCGTCGGTCGTCTTGTAGTTCACCAGCAGGTCGACGCTCTTCTCGGGCCCGATGTCCGCGAGGTAGCGCACCTGGCGCTCGTTCCCGCCGAAGCCCGCGCGCCACAGCAGGTGGCGCGCCTGGTCGTAGCCGAAGTCCGCCCGGCGGATCGGGCGCAGCGTCCGCTCCAACTGGGCGTCGTCGGGCGGGGGCACGGGCTCGAACCCATCCTGAGCCGGCTCCGGCTCCGACGGCGGGGTGTCGGGAGATGCGTCGGGTTCCGTCGGCTCGGGGGGCGGGGTCTCGGGCTGTCGCATGGCACGCTCCCTGCGCCCCGGGCGGCGTCTCTCACGCTCCCCGCGGCGTGCCCGGGCACAACGCCCGTCGCCGCACGGGATTGCACCCCACGCTCAATCCCACTGCGGATATCACTCTATCGGACAATCCCCGGGCCGCAAGCCCATTCAGCGAGCCTTCTCTCGCGCTCTCCGCGCTATTTCGCCCGTGTGACCTGGCGCGCCATGACCACGAGGTACGCCGCCACGCCGACGAGCAGGGCGCCGTTGGCCTGGTGGGCCGTGCGGACGAGCGCCGCGGGGATCGAGGTGGTGTCGAGGGACTGTCCCGCCGTCACCATGAACGCGGCCCACCCGAGCACGAACTGGGCGAATACCACGCCGACCAGCAGCCCGCCGGCCCGGCGGATTCCCCGACCCGGGCGGGGGTCCTCCGTGTCGCGCATGAACGCCATCGCCGCGAATCCCGCGATGATCGCGAGGACGAGGACGACCATCGCAAACGCGGCGTGGGTCCACAGGACGTGCGAGTGGCGCAACTGGCGGTAGATGGCGCCGAAGACCAACTGGATGAACGTTGTGTGCAGGGCGGCGGTTGCGAAGATTCGCAGCCGCTTCGACCCGCTGGCGGCCCCGCGCAGGGCCGGGTACGCCGGGGAGAGATAGACCGCGAGCGCGACGAGCCCCGCGAAGATGACCTGGGCCGCCACGCCGTGGAACGCCGCCATCATGCGGCTGTCGGCCAGCACGCGCCCCCCGCCGAGCACGCCCTGCAGAATGATGAAGAGCAGCAGGCCCGTGGCCCACACCTTGACGAACGTCGAGTGTCGCGAGCACCACGCCCAGACTGCCAGCACGATCGCCGCCATGCCCAGCAGCGTCCCGAACAGCCGGTGCGCGTGCTCCAGGTAAATGCCCGCCGGCACCCGCGGGCCCAGCGGGTACAGGAACATGTTCGACCCGTAGGTGCCGGGCCAGTCCGGGACGGCCATGCCGGCGTCCACGCTGGTCACCAGCCCGCCGACAAAGAGCAGCGGCGCCGCCGTGCCGCACGTGACCCAGGCGAACCGATGCAGCCAATCGACACCCTCGGAACCACGGGCGTCGCCCCGCCGCAGACGCGAGCCGACGAACGTGCCCACGAGCCCGAGGGCGACCCCAGCCAGAATAAACCCTAGCACCATGGCCGGAGCGTCGGGGAGAACGTTGGGATCGGCCGGGCCTCCTTCGACCACTTGGGGGCGGAGTTTGCTCCCGATGACCGGCAGGCCGGCGAGCGCGGAGAAGAACCCCGCGAGGGCCCCGGCCTTCCAGGCGTCACGCCGGGCGAGGTTCCAGCCGGCGGCGACGAAGCACGCGAACCACGCCGCCACGATGACCGGCATGGTCAGATGCTCGGGCAGACGGAGGTAGGGGAGGTGCGTGACGAACCAGAGAATCCAGACGCCGGTGGCTGCGGCCATGCCGACGACAAGCGCCGGGGGAAGCACCCAAGCCCGAGGAATAGTGGTCATGGCGAGTTCTCCAAAGTACTGAGAATCAGTCTCATTTGCAGTTTGACAGGAAGGGGGCCTTGACAGCGTAGGGGTGTTCGGACCAAATTGCGGCCTGACGAGAACGGTTGTGGTAGGGCCGGATGCCCGCACGACGGTTCGCTCGCCGCGTGGATTGGACGCGGCGCGGCGGGGTATGGGTGCGACGAATTGTCGCCGAGGAGGCCGCGTGTCGGCGATCTTCCCGAAGTGGATGAACCTGCTCCCGACGGTGTCGGCGCTGGGCGGCCTGCTCGGCGCGTGCGCACTCATCGGGGGGTTCTGGTACTACGCAACCCCGAAGTTCTGGAGCGTGGGCTACATGCCGACGCAGCCGGGCGGGGGCTTCAGCCACCAGTTGCACGTGGGCAAACTGGGGATGGACTGTCGCTACTGCCACACGCACGTGGAGCACAGCGCCGAGGCGAACATTCCGACGGTGTCGACGTGCATCGGGTGTCACGCGGAGGACCGTCTGCAACTGTTCCAGACGTCGGACGCGCACAAGGCCAAGACCCAGTTCGTGCGAGACGCGTACGCGAACGACGAGTCGATCGCGTGGCGTCGGGTGCACAAGGTGCCGGACTACGTGCGGAACTTTCCGCACCAGGCGCACATCAACGCGGGCGTGAGTTGCTTCTCGTGCCACGGGCGGATCGACCAGATGCCGGTGGTGTACCAGGTCGAGCCGATGTCGATGAGTTGGTGCCTGGACTGCCATCGCGCGCCCGAGCAGCACATGGTGCCGCGCGAGCAGGTGACGAACCTGCACTGGGTGGAGACGCACCTGGCGGCGCGGCGCACGGGGACGGCGGGGGCGGTGGTGACGGGCAAGCAGCTGGTGGACTCGCTGAAGAACGCGCCGCCGGAGAACTGCGGAGCCTGCCACTATTAGCGCACACCGAGGATGACTGCGAGGGTCGTGTCGGCGCGGCGCGCCGACGGGGGGACCGTGGGGACTCGACGGGACAGACGACACGCCATGACACACGATCAATGCCCTTCAACGCGGACGGGTGAGAAGTCCGAGCCCGGCAAGGACGAACTCGCGACAATCGCCCGCCAGGCCGGCACGGTGCAGGGGAAGCCCGCGTGGCGGAGCCCCGAGGACCTGCTCGACACCCCGGACTTCCGCGACTGGATCGAGCGGGAGTTTCCCGCGGGGGCTTCGGAACTCGACCGCGCGGAGGACGAGGACGATCGGAGCGGCACGGGCGAATCCCGCCGCGACTTCCTGAAGTTCATGGGCGCATCGGTGGCGCTCGCGGGGGCCGCCACGATCCCCGGGTGCCGTCGTCCCGACCACAAGATCCTGCCTTACTCGCGCGTGGTGCCCGAGGAGGTGATCCCCGGCAAGGCGCTGTTCTACGCGACGAGTTACGCGCGTCCGGACGGCGGGGCCGAGGGCCTGCTCGTCGAGACGCACGAGGGTCGTCCGACGAAGATCGAGGGCAACCCGCTGCACCCGGCGAGCCGCGGGAAGTGCTCGGCGTGGGCGCTCGCGAGCATCCTGAGTTTGTACGACCCGGACCGCCTGAAGAACCCGATCTTCAAGAACCCGACGCGCGGGCACGTGGCGGCGTCGTGGGACGACTTCCGCGCGTGGGGGCGCGATCACTTCCGCGCGTACGACGCGGCGAAGGGCAAGGGCCTGGCGTTCGTGGTGGCGAAGAGCGCGAGCCCGACGCGTCGGGCGGCGTGCGCCGCGCTGAAGGCGAAGTACCCCGAGGCGCTGTGGGTGGACTGGGCGCCGGTCGAGCGTGCGGGCGAGCGTGAGGGCACGCGGGCGGCGCTGGGCGCGCCGTGCCGCGAGGTGCTGCACCTGGGCAAGGACACCAGCGAGGTGATCCTGAGCCTCGACCACGATTTCCTGCTGCACACGCGCGACGAGGTGCGGACCGCGCGGGGCTTTGCGGCGTCGCGCGCCCTGACGGCGAGCGATCCGAAGAACGACACGATGTCGCGCCTGTACATGGTCGAGAGCGGGTTCTCGATCACGGGCGGGCAGGCCGACCACCGGCTGGCGCTCGCGCCGTCGCGCATCGGCGCCTTCGCGGTGGAACTGGCGAAGTTCATCCTGCCCAAGGTGGGCCCGGCCGAGGCCGGCGCGCTGGTGACCGCCCTGGCCGCCCTGCCCGCGCCCACGGGCGAGGACCTGGCCGGTGCGCGGGCGTTCCTCGAGGCGTGCGCGAAGGACCTGATGGACCGCCCGGGGCGCGGGCGCTCGATCGTGACGGCGGGCCCCACCCAGCCCCCGGCGGTGCACGCGCTGGTCGTGGCGATCAACGCGGCCCTGGGGACGATCGGCACCGGCGTGACCTACGCGACGATGACGCCCGACGAGGCCGCCGACGGGCAGGCGCAGTTGCGCACGCTCGCCGACGCGATGCGTGCCGGGCAGGTCTCGACGCTCGTGTGCGTGGGCGCGAACCCGCTGTACGACGCGCCGGGCGAGGCGAACTTCGCCGAGGGCTGGGCGAAGGTCCCCGCGACGATCACGCTGAGCGTGGAACTGACGGAGACCGCCGAGGCGTCGACGTGGTCGCTCAACGGCGCGTGCTTCCTCGAGGCCTGGGGCGACACGATCGCGCCCGACGGCACGATCGCGCCCGTGCAGCCGATGATCGCGCCGCTCTACGAGCCCGCGATGAGCGACCTCGAGTTCCTCGCGCTGCTGGGCGGGAACGACTGGTCGGCGCGCGTCGACGGGTTCGAGATCGTGCGGGCGCACTGGCGCTCGGTGATGCGGCTGTCGGACGCGGAGTTCACCCGCGCGTGGCGCAAGGCGCTCCACGAGGGCGTGGGGCCCGACGCCCCGGCGCAGACCCGCGCCCGCGTCGACTACGCCGGCGTCGCCCGGCTCGCCGCGGGGTTCACCCCGGCCCCGGCGCCCAGCGCCGGGGCGCTCGACGTCGCCTTCGGGCTGGGCAACGTCGGGGACGGGCGCTTCGCGAACAACGGATGGCTCCAGGAACTGCCCGCCACCGGCACGCGCGTGGTGTGGGACAACCCGGTGCTCATGAGCCCGCGGACGGCCGAGGCGCTGAACGTCGCGCCCGTCGGCTTCTCCCGCAAGGACAACATGGGCGGGGTGTACACCAAGCCCAAGTACCCGACGGCCCGGATGGTCGCCCTGAAGATCAACGGACGCGACGTTGTGGCGCCGGCGTGGATCCTCCCCGGGATGCCCGACTTCACCCTCCGCTGCGACCTGGGCTACGGGCGTCGCACGGCCGGGCGCATCGGCGACGGCGTGGGCGTGGACTTCTTCGGCGTGCTGCCCGCGGCGGGCGCGGGGAGCGTCTCGGGCGCCACGGCGTCGCGCGCCACGGGCGAGCACATGATCGCCTCGACGCAGAACCACTGGTCGATGGAGTCGCGGACGTCGATCGTGCGCGCGGTCGACCTGGAAGCGTGGCGTCGGCACGGCAGCCACGTGCAGCAGGCCGTGGACTCGTTCTACAACAACGCGGACAAGGTCCGTCCCCTGAACTTCGCCGAGATGCTCGGCGAGATGAGCCACACGCCCCCGAACATCTCGCTGTACTCCAACCCCTTCAACCGCTCGCCCGCGGACCCGAACCCGGCGAACGTGAAGCCGGGCGACCCGAACGGGCCGGCCTTCCAGCGCAACCAGCCGCCGGCGTTCACGAAGAGCCCGCAGTGGGCGATGACGATCGACCAGACGATCTGCACCGGGTGCGGGGCGTGCACGATCGCCTGCCAGGCGGAGAACAACATCCCCGTCGTGGGCAAGAAGGAAACGGCGAAGGGACGCGAGATGGCGTGGATCCGCGTCGACCGGTACTTCACGGGCGACATGGACCACCCCGACGCGATGCTCCACCAGCCGGTGGCGTGCGTGCACTGCGAGAACGCGCCGTGCGAGGTCGTATGCCCGGTGAACGCGACGGTGCACGGGCCCGAGGGCCTGAACTACATGACCTACAACCGCTGCATCGGCACGCGGTACTGCGCGAACAACTGCCCGTACAAGGTCCGGCGGTTCAACTTCTTCGACTACGGGGTGACGAAGTTCAACGGGGACTACTTCTTCAAGGAGATCATCGACGATCTCGGCGGCGCGGTGCCCGGGCAGGAGGGCATCACCGGCAGCCGCGCGTACAACAAGGTCAACCCGAACCTGATCCCGCCGCGCCTCCGCCAGAAACTCGACCAGATCAGCCGGATGCAGAAGAACCCGAACGTCACGGTGCGCATCCGCGGCGTGATGGAGAAGTGCTCGTACTGCGTGCAGCGGCTGAACGCGGGCAAACTCGAGATCAAGCTCAAGGGGCTCGAGACGCTCCCCGACGGGTTCGTGCAGACCGCCTGCCAGCAGGCGTGCCCGAGCGACGCGATCGTCTTCGGCGACATGCTCGACCCCACGAGCCGGATCGCGGCGTCGCGTGCGAACGCGCGGAGTTACGAACTGCTGGGGTACCTGAACACGCGCCCGCGCACGACGCACATGGTGCGCGTGGTGAACCCGAACCCCGCGCTGTGCGACGCGGCGCGGAAGCACTCGTGGGACCACCCGTTCCACGGCGCGGGCGGACACGGCGAGTCGCACGACAAGACCGCCCCGCCGCATTCCTACCGACATGACCGACGCCGGCGCCAGGGCGACGACGGCTACGCGCTCAGCCTGACGGTGCTGAACGGGAGGCAGGCATGACTTCGCATCCGCATCCGGACGAGATCACGGCGCGTCGGCTCGCGGGGCTGGAGCGCGAGGCCACGGGCGGGTCCGTGCCCCCGCCCGGGACCGGCGACGGCACGCTCATCGACACCCCGGGCGTCCGCCCGCCGCTGGTGCTGAACAACCGCTCGTTCCGTGAGGTCACGGACATCATCTGCGGGTACACCGAGTCGGCGCCGCCCCGCTGGTGGTACGCGGTGGCGGCCCTGACGGCCGGGCTCGCGTCGATGATGGGCGCGTTCATCCTGTACCTGGTCATCACCGGCATCGGCACCTGGGGCCTGAACAACCAGGTGGACTGGGCCTGGGACATCACGAACTTCGTGTTCTGGATCGGTATCGGGCACGCCGGGACGCTGATCTCCGCGATCCTGTGCCTGCTGAAGCAGAAGTGGCGTACGGCGGTGAACCGCTCGGCCGAGGCGATGACGATCTTCGCCGTCATCTGCGCCGCGACGTTCCCTGGCATCCACGTCGGTCGCCAGTGGATGGCGTGGTTCCTCGCGCCGGTGCCTAACGCGAACGCGATCTGGCCGAACTTCCGCTCGCCGCTGCTGTGGGACGTCTTCGCCGTTTCGACGTACGGCACGGTCTCGCTGTTGTTCTGGTACATGGGCATGGTGCCCGACCTCGCGACGCTCCGCGACCGCGCGGACCGTCGCCTGCGTCTGAACGCCACGGGCAGCCCGCTCGTCGTGCCCTTCCTGTCCTTCCGGGTCGATGAACTGCGGGCGAAGATCTACGGCTTCCTGAGCCTGGGCTGGCGCTTCAGCGGCCGCCACTGGCACCGCTACGAGGCGGCGTACCTGGTGCTCGCGGGCATCAGCACCCCGCTGGTGCTCAGCGTGCACTCGATCGTGTCGTTCGACTTCGCGACGTCGATCCTGCCGGGCTGGCACACGACGATCTTCCCGCCCTACTTCGTGGCGGGGGCGATCTTCGGCGGGTTCGCGATGGTGCTGCTGCTGCTGATCCCGGCGCGCGAACTCTACCCGAACATGAAGGACTTCATCACCCTTCGCCACCTCGAGAACATGGCGAAGATCATCCTGCTCACGGGCATGATGGTGGGCTTCGCGTACTCGATGGAGTTCTTCATCGCGTGGTACGGCGGGAACGAGTTCGAGTTGTACGCCTTCAAGAACCGCGCCTTCGGGCCCTACTGGTGGGCCTACTGGTCCATGATCGCCTGCAACGTGCTGAGCCCGCAGGTGTTCTGGAACAAGGCGATGCGCACGAGCCCGCTGGTGATCTTCGGGGTGAGCGTGCTGGTGACGATCGGGATGTGGTTCGAGCGGTTCGTGATCATCGTCACGAGCCTGCACCGCGCGTTCCTCCCGGGCGAGTGGCACATGTTCAGCCCGACGCTCGTGGACATCTGCATCTTCGTGGGGTCGCTGGGGCTGTTCCTGCACCTGTTCCTGCTGTTCATGCGGTTCCTGCCGATGTTCGCGATGGCGGAACTCAAGGCCGTCCTGCCCCAGGCCAGCCCGCACCACCACGGGGACGGGCATTCGCACACGAACGGGCACGCCGGGCCACAGGCCGGCGGGGGAGGTCACTGACATGGCCGCCGCACGCGTCTACGTGACTGAGTCTGGCGAGGCGATCCACGGGATCCTCGCGACGTTCGCCACGCCGGCGGACCTGTACCACGCGGCCGAGAAGGTCCGCGACCAGGGGTACACGAAGTGGGACACCTATTCGCCCTTCCCGGTGCACGGGATGGAGGACGCGATGGGGATCCGGCGCACGAATCTGCCGGTGCTGGTTGCCTGCATCGGGCTGACCGGCGCGGGGCTGGGGTTCCTCATGCAGTGGTGGATGTCGACCGAGGGCTACCAACTGGTGACGCAGGGCAAGCCCTACGCGAGTTGGCAGGCCTTCGTGCCCGTGACGTTCGAACTGGGCATCCTGTTCGCGGCGTTCACGGCCCTCATCGGCATGCTCGCGCTGAACGGGCTGCCCCGCCACCATCACCCGCTCCTCCGCAAGGAACGCTTCCTCTCCAGCAGCGACGACGGGTTCTTCGTCTGCGTCGAGGCGGCGGACCCCAAGTTCGACCCCGACCGCACCCGCGCCCTGCTGGAGCAGGCCGGCGCCACGAGCATCGAACTCGTCGAGGAATGACCCGCGCCCGCCACACGAGCCCACGCATGACCACACCACGCACACCCCGACGCACGACGCCGCGCCACGCCGCGTCGTGCCTCGCGCTCGCCGGGGCGCTCGTCGGCCTCGCGGCCCTCTCCGGATGCCGCGACGACCGCTCCGACCGCACGCCCCGCCAGTTCTTCCCCGACATGGACGACGGCCCGCGCTGGAACCCGCAGTCGGGGAGCGAGATGTTCGCCGACGGGCGGACGATGCGCCCGGTCGTTCCCCAGACCGTCGCCTTCGGGCGCTGGCCGACGACCGCCGGCGCGTCGTGGGCGCAGCCCTGGGCCAACGAGCGGGCGGACTTCCTGAAGTCCGACGATCCGTTCTACACCGCGGTCGAAGGCGTGGAGGCCGACGGCACGAAGCGGTACGTCCGCGTGATCCCCGCGTCGATGACCATCGACGAGAGTGTGCTGAAGCGCGGGCAGGAGCGCTTCAACATCTATTGCGCGGCGTGCCACGGCTACCTGGGCGACGGGCAGGGCACCGTCGGGCGTCAGTACAACCCGGCCGTCCCGTCGTTCTACGACCCCACGTTCGCCGATCCGAACAACGTGCGCAGCCGCGACGGGTGGATCTTCCAGATGATCCGCCACGGGAAGCCCACCGAGGGCCAGCCGGGCAAGTACAACATGCCCGCGTACGGGCACGCGATCAACGAGCGGGACGCGTGGGCGATCGTCGCGTATGTGCGGGCGCTGCAGGCGTCGCGTCAGGGCACGATCGAGGATGTGCCCGCGGGCCTGCGTGACGAACTGCTCCGCCGGCGGTCGACGCCCGCGGCACCGGCGCGGGACGGGATGGGCGCGGGGACGGCCCCGTCGGGAGGTGCTTCATGAGCGCGCTCGCGGGTGGCAACCTGCTGCGGACGGACAACATCACTCTCCCGCGCGGCGCGGGGCGCTCGCTGGGCATGGGCCTGCTGGTCGTCGGCGCCGTGGCGGCGGCCGCGGTGCTGGGCATGGGCCTGACCGGGGCCGCGGGGATCACCCTCAAGCACGCGCTGGCGGTGTACCACGTCGGGTCGATGAGCGTGCTGGCCATGTGCCTGGGGTCGCTGTTCTTCGTGATGGCGTTCCACCTGATCGGCGCGGGCTGGGCGATCACGCTGCGTCGCCAGTTCGAGAACATCGCGTCGTTCCTGCCCTTCGCGTGGCTCCTCGTCATGCCGGTGTTCCTGATCGAGTTCGCGACGCAGGGCACGCTCTTCGTCTGGATGCAGCCGGCGTTCTACGCCGACTACATCCTCCAGAAGAAGGCGGTGTACTTCTTCGCGCCGCTGGCCATCGCCGACAAGAACTACGAGCCGGTGACGCACTTCGTGTTCCCGGTGTTCTTCGCGGCGCGGGCGATGTTCTACGGCGCGGTGTGGACGTTCCTCTCGCGCCGGATGCTCTCCCTGAGCCGCGCCCAGGACGAGAAGACCAACGTCGACGCCGCCGCCAAGGCCCGCTTCACGTCGTCGTGGGGGATGCTCATCTTCGCGCTGACGACGGCGTTCGCGTCGTTCGACTGGCTGATGTCGCTCGACTTCAAGTTCTTCAGCACGATGTGGCCCGTGTGGTACTTCGCGGGGTGCGCGTTCTCGGCGATCTCGCTGCTCGTGCTCGTGATGGCGCGCCTCAAGGCCGTGGGGCGTCTGCAGGGCGTCGTGACGAGCGAGCACTTCCACGACTCGGGCAAACTGCTCTTCAGTTTCACCGTGTTCTGGTCGTACATCGCCTTCAGCCAGTACTTCCTGATCTGGTACAGCAACATCCCCGAAGAGACGGCGTTCTTCTTCTACCGCACGTTCGAGGGCTCGGCGTGGCGTCCGCTGGGCATCTTCCTCATCATCGGGCACTTCGCCGCCCCGTTCCTCATCGGCATCTTCCGTCCGGTGAAGCGCAGCCCGCTCGCGCTGGGCGCGCTGGCGTCGTGGGCGCTGTTCATCCACTTTACCGACATCTACTTCATGGTCCGCCCGATGGTCGAGGCGGGCGAGAACACCCCGATCGTGATCCTCCCGCGCCTGTGGGTCGACATCGCCGCCATCGCCGGCGTCTTCGCGATCCTCATCGGGTACCTGATCCTCCGCATCCCCGCCGCGCCGCTGGTCCCGGCGCGCGACCCTCTCATGCACGAGTCGCTCGAACACAAGAACTACGTCTAGGACCGTGGGATTCACAGAAACCCCCGGGCCGGGTATCCCGCGGGGTCGGAAGTGCGGCAGGGCAGCAATCCGTTCCGGTTCTCCGGACGAATCGTCGGAAGGAAGGACAGGCCATGTCGGGGCACAACCACACGCCCGAAGTCCACGAGCACGCCGACGCGTGGCATCACCACAGCGACGCCGAGGGAGTTCCGCAGACCGAGCACATGGCCACGCTCAACACCGCGGCCATCGCCCGCTGGGGGCTGGCCATCACGGTGATGCTGGTCGTGTTCGTCATCGCCACCGGCATGTACTTCTCGAAGTACACCGCGCGGCTCCGCACCGAGCGCCAGGAGCGCGAGGCGTGGGCCGGGCTGGCGGCCGAGGCCCAGGGGCTTCGGGACAGCGCCGAGGCCGTGCTCTCCACCGGGGGCAAGCCCGAGACATACACGTGGGTGAGCGACCAGGAAGGGCGCGTGCAACTGCCCATCGACAAGGCCATGCGGAAGGTCGTTCAGCGGTACGAGGGGAGGAACTAAGCCTGTGAGTCGCGTCGTCCGCGCCATCCCGCTCGTCGCCGTCCTCGCCCTGGGGTTCCAGGGGGGCGAGGCGTGTGCGCAGTTCGGCCGCGGGCAGGACGCGAAGTCGATGATCGGCGCGGGCGAGGAGAACTACTACGACACGCCCTCGCAGACGCGCGGGCTCGACGTCATCGAGAACATCGGTCGGACGCTCCCGCTCGACATGACCTTCACGGACCACGAGGGGAAACTCGTCCGCCTGGGCGACTACTTCAAGAACGACGGGCGTCCGGTCGTCATCACGCTTGTCTACTACAACTGCCCGATCGTGTGCGACGTGATGCTCGTGAAGCAGACCGAGGTCTTCGACAAACTCGACTACACCGTGGGCAAGGAGTTCCTCGCGCTCGCGTTCAGTTTCGATCATCGGGAGGACGCGCCCCGGGCCCGGACCGCGCGCGACGTGTACACCGCGCCCTACCGGCGTCTGGGCGAGCCTGGCGTCGACGCCGGGTGGCGGTTCCACGTGGGCGAAGAATCGAACACGCGCCTGCTCGCCGACGCGTTGGGCTTCCAGTACCGGCGGCTCGGGGACGGGAACTTCTCGCACCCGGTGTGCCAGTTCGTCATCACGCCCGACGGGCGCGTGAGCCGCTATCTGTACGGGTATCCCTCGGACCCGCGCGACCTGAAACTGGCGCTCATGGACGCGAGCGAGGGCAAACTCGTCCGCACGATCGGCGAGCGGTTCCTCTCGTTCTGCTACACGTTCGACGCCTCGGCGGGGAAGTACTCGCTCCAGGTCTACCGCGTCCTGCAGATCGGGGGCGGGGTGACGCTGCTCACGCTCGGGGGCGTCATCGCGGCGTTCATGATCGGGGATCGCATCCGCCGTCGGCGGGCCGCACGCGGGCTCGCCGAGGCGCCGCACGCACCACACGACGCCGGTCCGACGGACCCGGCACACGCCACGGGGTAAGCACGCATGATCGGTGAGTTGCACAACACGATGCTCGCCAGCGCAGGGTTCTGGCACCAGGTCTGGCTGAAGGGGCACGCGGCGACGGAGGTCGGCCGCGAGACCGACAGCATGTTCATGTGGCTGTGGTGGTTCTGCGTCATCTGGTTCGTCGGGCTCATGGGCCTGATGGGCTACTGGGTGGTGAAGTACCGGCGCCGCCCCGGCAAGATCGCGCAACTCAGCCCCTCGCACAACACGCGCCTCGAGATCGCCTGGACCGTCATCCCCTCGCTGTTCCTTGTGTACATGTTCTTCCGCGGGTTCGAGGGGTACATCAGCAAACTCGTCGCCCCCGGCGACTCGATGCAGATCAACCTCATCGGGGCCAAGTGGTACTGGCAACTCACGTACCCCAACGGGGCGGAATCTCCCGCCGTCGCCCGCATCGGCGCCAAGGACATCCCCGTCTTCTACCTGCCCGCGTCCACGAACATCCAGTTCAAGATGCAGAGCAAGGACGTGCTGCACGCCGTGTGGGTGCCCGACTTCCGGATCAAGCAGGACGTCATCCCCAACCGCTTCACGACCGTGTGGTTCAACGCGCAGGCGCCCGGGCCCGACGCCCCGCGCCACGCGGTCATCGGGCCCGAATCACCCCAGGCCAACCGGGGCGACCTCGTCGCACTCTCGGGCGAGCCCTACGTCGACCACATCCTCTACTGCGCCGAGTACTGCGGCACAGAGCACTCCGAGATGGCCGCCATCATCCGTATCGTCCGCGACGACGTGTACAAGCGCTGGGTCGAGGCCATCGGCACGCCCGGTGACCCGATCGAGGTCGGCCGCCAGCAGTGGCGCCTCAAGTGCGCGTCGTGTCACACCATCGACGGCTCGAAGAACACCGGGCCCTCGTGGCTCAACGCCTACGGCGCGATGCACGAGATGACCAACGGCGAGAAGGTGCTCGTGAACGAGGAGTACATCATCGAGTCCATCATGGACCCGTCGAAGCGCATCGTGAAGGGCTACGAGAACCAGAACATGACCTCGTTCCGCGGGCTGCTCTCCCCGGCCCAGGTCGACGGCATCATCCAGTTCATGAGGTCCATCAGCGTCCACGCGAACACGAACGGGGCCGCCCCCGCCGAAACCCACGCCAACTGACGACGACCGCACGGAGGATCGACCGATGTCCGGCTACGGCCACGAACACCATGGCAGTTACCTCGAGCCCAAGGGTGGCTTCATCACCACCATCTGGGACTGGGCCACGACCGTCGATCACAAGAAGATCGGCGTCATGTACCTCTTCGCCATCCTCTTCATGTTCTTCCTGGGGGGCGTGGCGGCCCTCGCGGTCCGGCTCGAACTCGTCGAGCCCGTCCGCGTCACGCAGGACGCCACCGGCGCCATCACCGGCGTCACCGGGCAGTTGTTCGGCGACTCGGACGCCAAGTCCATCGCCAAGGGCAACGACATCTACAACGTGCTCTTCACCCTGCACGGCGCGATCATGGTCTTCATGGTCATCGTCCCCAGCGTCCCCGCGTCGCTGGGCAACTTCCTGCTCCCGCTCATGCTCGGGGCCAAGGACGTCGCCTTCCCTAGGCTCAACCTCCTGAGTTGGTACATCTACGTCCTGGGCTCCATCTTCGCCGTCGCCTCGATCATCCTCGGCGGGGTCGATACGGGGTGGACCTTCTACACGCCGTACTCAACAACGACGGCCATGGGCGAGCCCAAGGTCGTGCTCATGGTGCTGGGCGCGTTCATCCTGGGCTTCAGTTCGATCCTCACCGGGCTGAACTTCATCGTGACGGTGCACAAACTCCGCGCCCCCGGCATGGGCTGGTACGACATGCCCCTGTTCGTCTGGGGCATCTACTCCTCCGCCATCATCCAGGTCCTCGCGACCCCCGTCATCGGCATCACGCTTCTGCTGCTCGCTTTCGAGCGGTTCACGCGCATCGGCATCTTCGACCCCGCGCTGGGCGGCGACCCGGTGCTCTTCCAGCACTTCTTCTGGTTCTACAGCCACCCGGTGGTGTACGTCATGATCCTCCCGGGCATGGCGATCATCTCCGAACTCATCGGGGTGCACTCGCACAAGAAGATCTTCGGGTACAAGGCCGTCGCCTTCGCGAGCCTGGGCATCGCGGGCGTGTCGTTCATCGTCTGGGGACACCACATGTTCACCAGCATGAGCGAACTGGCGAGCACGATCTTCTCGGCGCTCACGTTCCTCGTGGCGATTCCTACCGCCGTCAAGGTCTTCAACTGGATCGCCACGCTCTACAAGGGCTCCATCGCGATCAACACCCCGATGCTCTACGCCCTCATGTTCCTCTTCCTCTTCAGCATCGGGGGGCTCACGGGCCTGCCCCTGGGCACGCTCTCGACCGACCTGCACCTGCACGACACCTACTTCGTCGTCGCCCACTTCCACTACGTCATGATGGGCGGGACGATCATCGCCCTCGTCGGGGGCATCCACCACTGGTGGCCCAAGATGTTCGGCAAGGCCTACAACGAGCGGGCCGCCATGGTCGGCGCCGTTGTCGTCTTCATCGGGTTCAACCTGACCTTCTTCACCCAGTTCTTCATGGGCACCCGCGGCATGCCCCGGCGGTACGCCAGCTACGTCGACGAGTTCCAGTCGTGGCACATCGTCTCGACCATCGGCTCGTTCGTCCTGCTCGTCGGGTTCCTGATCCACCTGTTCGTCTTCGTGCAGAGCCTCGTCGCCGGGCGCAAGGCCGCCAAGAACCCCTGGGGCGGATTGACCCTCGAGTGGATGGCCGACACCCCGCCCAGCGAGCACAACTTCGACCACGAGCCGATCGTGCGGCACGGCCCGTACGACTACGAGACGACCGTCCCGCACCACTGGGACCCGAAGGACTACCCCATCCCCGCCGAGAACTTCAAGGCCGCCGCCCACCACTGATCCGTCCCGCACGACCCTGAGACCATCCCATGAGCACGCTCGACGCCAACCAACGCAACCTCGCCGGCGCGCCCCTCTGGAAGCGCTACGTCCACGGGCACCACTGGCGAACCCAGGCCGAGGAGTTCGACGGGCTCAAACTCGGCTTCTGGCTCTTCCTCTCGACGGAAGTCCTGCTCTTCGGCGGGATCTTCTGCGGGTACGCGATCTTCCGCGTGCTCTACCCGGCGGCGTGGGCCGAGGGCTCGTCGCAACTGGATTGGAAGGTCGGCGCCATCAATACCGCCGTCCTGCTCGTCTCCAGTTACACGATGGCCGTCAGCATCTACTACATCCAGACCGACCAGCAGGCCCGCGCCCGCTGGAACCTTGCGGTCACCTTCTTCCTCGGGCTCGCGTTCGTCATCCTCAAACTCGTGCTCGAGTACATCCCCAAGTGGTCCGGGTACTTCCTGGTCTTCGACCCCGCGTTCGCGTCGTACGAGTCCCTGGCCGTTCAGGGCAAGACCGCCTTCTTCGGGCTCTTCCAGTACGTCGAGGGCTACGGCGGGAAGCGCCCCGGCATGCTCTTCGATTACCCCTTCGCGGGCGATCCGCACGTCCCGCTCTGGTGGGCCGTCTACTACTGCGGCACGGCCATCCACGCCGCACACGTGCTCATCGGCATGGCCCTCATCGCCCGCGTGTGGTACTACGCCGGCAAGCGGCTCTACGGCCCGACGTACTACGCCGGCGTCGAGATCACCGGGCTGTACTGGCACCTGGTCGACCTTATCTGGATCTTCCTCTTCCCCCTGTTGTACCTCATCCACTGAGCCCGTTCCGCCATCCACGTACTTCCCGCCCTCAGCGCGAGATTCCACCATGGCCCACGACGCCTCCCACGCCCCACACGCCCCGCACGGCTTCGACGAACTCGACCCGCACGGCTCGGGCGCCCACTCCAGCCACGTCATCGTGGGCCCGATGCTCCTGCGACTGGTCTTGGTGATCCTGCTTGTCTTCACCGCGCTCACCGTCGGCTTCGCGCAGATCGAGTTGTGGGCCGCCAACTACTTCGACATCACGCTGCCCGCGTGGCTCAACATCACCGGCGCGATGATCATCGCGACGATCAAGGCCCTGCTCGTCATGGCCGTCTTCATGCAACTCAAGTACGATAACCCCATCAACACCCTCATCATGGGCGTCACGTTCGCGGCCCTGGCGATCTTCATCGCCTTCACCGGGCTCGACCTCTTCAGCCGCAGCAAGATCTACGACTTCAAGGGCGGCCCGATCGTCGCCGGCGGCACGGGCGACCAGGTTGCCACCGCCAACGGCAAGCCCATGGTCGTCGCCGCCAAGGAGCGCTACCTCGCTCGTCTCCGCGAGCAGGTGCTCGCCATGCACCCCGACCTCGCCGACGCCGCCCGCGCCGAGGACCTCGACAAGAAGGTCAAGGCCCTCTACGCCGCCAACAAGAGCGTCATCAAGCATGATCACCACGCCCACCACGAGGTCACCGGCAACACCCCCAGCCGTTCCCGCCCCGTCCGAGGGCTGACCGACGCGCTCGGCACCACCACGCACGACGGGCACGCGCACTGACCCCCCGCGCGCCGACCCGCCCCGACCATCCGCCTGCTCCCATGGAGCGCTCCCGACGCATCGCGATTGTCCTTGCCCTCCTCGGCGCCGCCGGGGCCCTGGCCTGCGGCGCTGGCATCGCCCGGCGCGTCGCGAAGTTTCACGAGGAGAACCCCCGCGAGATCTTCGCGTTCAAGCCCGTCGAGAAGCGCGAGTTCACCTTCGCCGGCAGGCCCGTCACGCTCGTCGACGACCGCAGCATCCCGCAGCAGCCCTATCTCGTCGTGACCTACGGCGACACCGTTGAGCGTCTCCGCGCGACCGTGCCCGGCGACCCGCGCCTGCCCGACCTCCTGCCCCACAAGGACTGGCTGCGCGTGCTCGTCTTCGCCCCCGCGAGCCGGCGCACCACCGAGGAGTTCCTCGACGAGTTCGACCGCGTGCCCGACAACTACCGTCTGGTCATCGTCACCCGCACGCCCCGTGCGGGCGTTGACCCCCAGACCTGGGGCGCCGTCATGAAGCGCGACTGGGTCTTCGACTTCTACGAGTTCAACCGCGAGGGTGGGTTCATGCGCGAGCGACTGAACTACCCCAAGCGCGGCGGGATCCGCAAGCCCGAGCCCGACGAACTCCGCGAGAACACCTGGCAGTTCCAGGCCGCCCTGCAACTCATGCCCCAGGCCGGCGGCGTCGGCCCCACGCACAACTTCTTCGGCGACGCGCTCTCCGCCGCCGGGTGGTACCTCCCCGGGGCCGCGTTCGCGGGTGCGCTCTGCACGTTCGCCATCGCCTTCGCCTTCGCGCCCCGCCGTCGCACCGCGGCAAGCGACGCCGCGGCGGCCAAGGCCCCGGGCGCGACGCCCACCCCCTGAGCCGGCAGCGCCACATCAGCACAGGACTTCATCATCACGGCGCCACAACTCCTGGCGCCGCTCGACCACGTCGCCGCTTCTTCAGCGGAACACCGAGTCGACCCCGCCCGAGATCATATAGTCGATGTCGTTCAGCACCTTCACGAGCACGAGGCTCATCAGGATGATCGTCACGAAACTCGTCACGAACGAGTCGGTGGTCGCCTCGCCCACGCCCTCGGCCCCGGGCTTGCACGAGAAGCCCTTCCAGCACGCCACCAGCCCGATCCCCGCGCCGTAGAACACGCTCTTCACCAGCCCGCTCAGCACGTCGAACCACTGGATGAACTGCTCCGAGTACCGCCAGTAGAGCAACTGGTCGGCGTCGTAGAAGCGCGTGGTGATCAGGAACCCTCCGAGCACGCCGCAGAGGTTCGACAGCACCGTGAGCGCGGGGATCACCAGGATGCACGCGAGGAAGCGCGGCACCACCAGCACGCGCACCGGGTCCGAGCCCATCGCCCGCATCGCGTCCAACTGCTCCGTGACACGCATCGTGCCCAGTTCCGCCGTCAGCGAGCACCCCACCCGCCCCGCGAGCATCACCGCCGCCAGCACGGGCCCGATCTGCTTCACGAGCGAGAGGTTGATCACCCCGCCCAGGCGCGACTCCTGCCCGATGGTCTGGAACTGGCGGTAGCCCTCGAACGCGAGGATCATCCCGATGAACGCGCCCGTGATCGCGAGCACCGGGAGCGACGTGGTGCCCACGAGGTACAACTGGCGTGCGAGCCGGTCCCGCCGGAGCCACGCCTTCGCGTCGAGCACGCCCACGAACGTCGCCCCGGCGAAGCGCGCGAACCGCCCGAACCCGAGCACCCGCTCCAGCAGGTCGTGCCCGAGGGCGACCAGGAGCGTGAGCGGCGCGATGAGCACGCCCAGCGCGACGCCCCCCGCGCCGGTGCCGGTGCCGGGGTCGGGCGTGGGTGTCGGGGTGGTGGGGGACGTGCCGCTCATCACGCGAGGGTACACCGCCCGCCAGGACGCCGGTCAGCACGGGCGCGAAAAAACGCCGCCCCCGTCCGGAGGCGGCGTCGTTGAAATCGCGGCGTGCGCGGGCGTCGCCCGCGTCACTTCGTCATGTCGATCACGGGCTCGGTCCGCCGGGCGGGGGTGGCCGGCGCCTCGGGCGCCGCCGCCCCGCGCGGGCTGCCGGTGGACTTCACCAGGAAGATCTCCACGCGCCGGTTGGCCGGGGTGTTCCCGCTGGGGGTGTTGGGCACCGCCGGGCGGTGTTCGCCCCAGCCCGCGGCCATGAGTCGATCGAGCGACACGCCCAGTTTGCCCAGTTCGTCGATCACCGCGATCGAGCGGTGGGCTGAGAGCCGACGGTTCGTGCGGTGCTCACGCAGCGTGTTCGGGTTCGCGATGCGCTGGCTGTCGGTGTGACCCTCGACGATGACGTCGTAGTTGCCCGCCGAGCCGCTGTTCAGGATCTGCGCCAGGGCGCCCAAGGCCTGCCTCGCGTTCGGACGCACGGCGTCGGACCCGGAGTCGAACGTCAGGTCCGACGCGAACCGCAGCATGCCCCGCGACGGGTCGTAGCGGATCAGGTCCGGGTACTGGGCGGCCAGGGCCGAGAGCGCCTGGTCCGTCTCCGCATCCACCGGGCCGAAGTCGAACGCCGCGATCCGCTGCTCGAGCGCGCGGAAGTCGGCGAGGGCCTGCTCCAACTGGCGCCGGAGTTCGTCGTTCTGGCGCTGCATGTCCGCGAGAGTCCCCGCGTTGCTCCCGACGTTGCGGCGCATCAACTCGACCTGCGCCCGCGCCTCGTCGCGCTCACGCGTCAACTCCGCGTTCCGTGCCGTCAGGCTCCGGTTGCTCTCGAACAACTTGTCGTACTGCCCCTGCCCGATACACCCCGTCAGCAGGCTCACCATCGCCAGCAGCCCGCCGATCAGCAAAACCTGCGCACCACCCATCGGAGAACGTGCCATCGTCGTACACTCCTGTTGATCGCATCCGCCGCCTGGGGCACGGCCCGGGCCGCCTCGCGTCGATCGTAGCCGATCCACGCCCCGTCAGGGCGTCCAGCATCGTCCGAACGGCGCTTCCGCCTTGATTTCCCGGCCCCTCCCCATGCCCCCTGCGCCCCCGCCCAGCGCCCTTCGCATCGACGCCGCCCGCGTCATCGACGCGCCGAGCGCCGGAGCCGACGCCCGGCACACGTCCCTCCTCATCGATCTGCGCGACCACGCGTCCTCAAGCGACGTTCTCCCAGCGGGTTGCGTCCACGCGCGTGCCCGCGTGCTCGCCCGCGGCACCGCCGCCGAGATCGACGCCCACCCCGCGGCACGCGGCGCGCAAACCATTGTCCTGCCGGACCATGTCGTCCTCCCCGCGTTCGTCAACGCGCACGCGCACCTCGACCTCACCCACGTCGGGCCACGCACGGCTGATCCCACCCGTCCGTTTCCCGCGTTTGTCGACCTTGTCCGGCGCGAGCGTCTCGACACCCCCGACGCCATCGCCGCCAGCGTTCGGATGGGCGTTGTCGCCGCGCTCCGCGGCGGCGTGGCGGCAGTGGGGGACATCGCCGGCGCGGTCCACGGACGCGCGTCGGCGCACGCAGCACTGGCCCTGGCCGCAAGTCCGCTCTGGGGCGTCTCCTACGTCGAGTTCTTCGCCGTCGGCGCGTCCGCCGAGCGGGCTCTGCCCGCGCTCGACGCGGCCCTGCACGAGGCCGCCCCGGCCTTCGTACCTCCTCGTCTGCGGCTTGGCGTGCAGCCTCACGCCCCGTACTCCGTCGGGGTTGCGGGCTACCAGCACGCGTGGCGACTCGCCGCCCAGCGGGACTTCCCCTTCGCGACGCACCTCGCCGAAACCCCCGGCGAGCGCGAGTTCATCGCCCGGGGCGAGGGGGACTTCCGCGACTTCCTGGCTTCCCTGGGCCTGTGGGACGATCTCGCCCGGGCCGACGTCGGGCACGGGCTTTCGCCCGTGCAGCACCTGGCCCGCGCGCTGCCCGCACCCCGACCGGGCGACCCGCCCCGGCTCGCGGCCCATGTGAACGACCTGGGCCCCGGTGATCTTCAAACCCTGCGCGATGCCGGGCTCGCCGTGGCCTACTGCCCGCGGGCGTCGGACTTCTTCGGCGTCGCCGCCCCCCTGGGCCCTCACCCGTACCGCACGCTCCTCGCCGCGGGCGTGCCCGTCGCCCTGGGCACCGACTCGATCATCAACCTGCCCGGGGGAACGACCACGCTCAGCACGCTCGACGAGGCACGATACTTGCACGCCCGCGACGCCACCGACCCGATGCTTCTCCTGCACATGGCAACCTTGCACGGGGCCGCGGCCCTGGGCCTCGACCCCTCCCGCGTCCTGCTCGCCGAAGGTGCCGAGCCCGCGGGGATCATTGCGGTGCGTGCCCAGTCCTTGTACGGGGTTTTCAAGGGTAACGCGCCGCCGACATTGCTCGTTCTCGGGAAATAGTACTGCTAGACTAGAATCGCTCTACTCGCAGGAGCGAAGTCTCGATCGCTGGCCAGCACAGACATGAACGGTCCATCATGAGTGTCAAATGGCGTGAAAACAAGGCATGGGAGGACGCCAACCTGACCGGCGCGTGGCGGCCCGTGAAGTGGGTGCTCCGCGCCTTCAGCAGCATCACCCTCGCCGTCGTCCTGTTGCTCTTCGTCTCGCTCTACGGCGTGTCGGCGAGCATCCCCGTGGGGCTGCTCGCGCTCGGGGCGACATACATCGTGTACGCCCTGACGCTGGTCGCCTTCGTGGCGGTCGTGCTCGGCATCGGCGCGGCCATCCTGCGCCCGATCCTGCGCAACCGCCCGCGGGTGACGCGCGTCGTCGCGACCGTGGCGATGATCCTGATCCTGACGCCGCTGGGCGTGCTGGCGTGGCGGGCGGCCCTGTGGCCCGCGCTCCGCTGGGACCCGATCGCGGGCACGGGCCTGCGCCTCTTCGCCTCGTTCGTCCGCGACAACTCCTCCATCACGCTCCGGCGACTGCCCGGAATCGAGATGAGCGAACTCGAGTTCTACGCGTGGTGGCCCCTGCGCCTGGCGCTCCTGCTGTTCGTCGTGAACCTCGTCGTCGCCACGGTCCGTCGCATTGAGTTCACCTTCAAGAACATCGGGGTGCTGACCGTCCACACGGGCATCGTCACCATCGCCCTGGGCAGCATCTACTACAGCGGGCTCAAACTCGAGGGCGACACGCTGCTCCTCGCCGGGCGCCTGGGCGAGGACGGCCGCCCGGGCCTGGGCCCGCCCCAGGACCGCTTCTACGACGGCACGCGCGTGGCGCTCTACGTCGACCAGGGCTGGGGCATGGAGCAGCGCCTGCTCGAGGGCGTGCCCCGCTACAACGACTACGGGCTGAGCGAGGTCGGGGGCCAGCCCGGCTCGCCCTCGGCGATGGAGGCGGCGCTCATCCGGCGCCCGTGGACACGGGTCCGTCCGCGCGACCTGTCCATCGCGGTGCCGGGCACGCGCGTGGGCGAGGGGGACGAGGGCTTCCGCCTGCGCGTCGTCGGGTACGCCTATTACGCCACGGGCGTGAAGGACTGGGTGCGGGCCGCCCCGGGCGATGAGCCCGTCGAGGCTGTCCGCGTGCTCCACCTCTACAGCGACATCCCCGACTCGCGCACGGGCAAGAAGCCCGACGGGCCCGTGTTCGGGTTCGTGCTCGCGCCGAACACCCCCAGCGATCGCATCGCCGACAACGGCGTGTTCGGCGTCGAGTACACCCGCGGCCCCGGCGTGGGCATGCCCGCGCAGCGCTGGCGCGACCTCGCCGAGACCCTGCCCGAGGGCACGACCCACGCGCTCGTCGTTGAAACATCCTCGGGCGAGCGCGTGGTGAAGAGCGTCGACGAGGGCGACGAGTTCACGCTCGGCGGGTACACGATCCGCGTCGAGCAACTGCTCCCCGAGCCGCCCTTCCCGATCATCACCGAGGGCTATCGCGGCGCGACGAGCGGCGTGGCCGTCGTGCGCATCACCCCGGCGGAGGGCCCCGCCTTCGACCGCTACGTGTACCACCGCTTCCCCGAGATCGACCAGGACGTGCTGGGCGAGCACGGCGACGGGCGTCCGATGCGCCGCGCGCCGGACCCGGGCATCCGCGTCACGTACCTCGAGTGCGACCGCCTGCAGGTCTACCTCGACGACGCGCCCGACGGGCGCACGCGGGCCCTCGTGCGCCAGGCGGGCGGCGCCGTCCGCGTCGTCGACTCCCTCGACGAGGACGGCTGGCTCCGCGAGATCGTGCCGATGGTCACGCTGCGCCTGGCCGCGGCGTGGGACGACGCGGTGCGCGTCGAGCGGCCATCGCCCGTGCCCCCCGAGGAGCAGGACCGCAGGTTCATCGGCACGCACGACCAGGCCATGCTGGGCGTCGAAGTGACCGCCCCGAACACCCGCGAGGCGATCGCCGCCGGCGGGCCGCCTGTGGTGCGGCGCGTCGTGTGGGTGCCGTTCTCCAAGTACGTCGGCGCGGTGGGCGGGGGCGACCGGGTGGTGGCGCTGCCCGGGGGGCGGACGCTGCGCCTGCACTTCGGGCGCGTGCAGCACCGGCTGCCGGGCTTCGTGCTTCAACTCGTGGACTTCGAGATGATCGCCTACGACCATCGCGGGGCCCCGCGCGATTACCGGTCGATCGTCCGAGTCACGCCGGTCGACGATGCGCCCTTCGAGGCCTTCGAGCACGTCACGAAACTCAACGAGCCCCTGCGGGCGCCGTACCGGTGGATCGAGGAACGCTCGCTGATCGCGAACGTCGCCGGGCGGATCGGCGCGGGCCTGACCCCGCACCAGTTCAAACTGAGCCAGGCCGGGTGGGACGCCACGGGCTGGGAGCGCACGCAGCAGCAGGCCGACGCGGGGCTGCTCCCGCGCCCGCACGCGACGTTCACGATTCTCGGCGTGGGCAACAACCCGGGGATCCACATCATCGCGCTCGGGGGCGTGCTCATGGGGCTGGGCATCCCGTGGGCGTTCTACCTGAAGCCTTACCTCGTGCGGCGCGAGCGCGACCGCCTGCGGGCCGCGGCCGAGCGCGAGCCCAAGCCCGACCGGAAGTCCGACCAGCGTCCCGACGAATCCGCGACGCCGCCCGCGCGCGAAGCGCCGGCGCTCGCTCCCGCAACGGAGGCGGGGTCCCCATGACGCGACCACTCACCCTGATCCCGCTCCTCGTCGCTCTGCTCGTGATGCTCGTCACGCCCGCGGCCCGCGCGCAATACGCCCCCGAGGGCAACGAGCACCCGCACGAACGCCCCGTGAGCGCGCCAGGCACGCTCCACCCCTTCGGACGCCCCGTCGGCGACCCCGAGTCGATCGCGACGCGCGCGCAGAAGTGGGAGTTCTTCCGGAGCGTTGATCTCGAACCCCTGCGCGACCTCGCCGTCTTCCACAACGGACGCGTCAAGATCGTCGACACCCTCGCGCGCGAGACCGTCCGCGGCATCACCGGGCGCGCCCGCTACCGCGAGGACTATCGCGACGACTCGGCCGACGGCGCCGGCGGCACGTCCGGGCTCGGCGGGCCCGTGAAGATCATCAGCCACGACTTCGACCCGGTCTTCACGCTGCTCGATCTCACCATCGACCCGGCGTACTACTTCGACAAGCCCCTCATCGGCGTCGAGTACCTGCCGATGCGGCGTGAACTCGTCGAGATGGCCTACCCCGCCGACACCGAGGCTCGCGAGCGCTGGCTGAAGATCGGGCGCGTGACACCCCGCGTCATTGAGAGTTTCCTGGGTGAACTCGCCCGGCGTCACATGGGCGAGGACGCCTGGCGGCGCGCGCAGAACGACGTGGACCGCGGGATGGGCTGGTTTGTCGGCGGGCGCGGGAACTTCGTCATGGTCGCGCCCGAGAGCCGCGACCTGCCCTGGCGCCATATCTCGACCCTCGCCGACGATCACCCGGCCCGGCGAGCCTCGCTTGAACTGGGCGACGCCTGGCGCGCCCGCGACGCGGCCCGGGCCAACGCCGCCATCCGTACCCTCGCGGCCGAACTCCCCCGCATCAACGCGGAGCACTATCCCGGGGGCCGCCGATCGCTCGAACGCGCGTACAACCGCGCCAATGCCTTCGAGTGGGGCTTCTGGGCGTACTTCGTCTCGCTGGTCTCGCTCGTCGTCGCGTTCGGCACCGGGCGCGTCTGGCCCGCGCGCCTGGGCACTGCGTTCCTGCTCGTCGGGCTCGCGTTCCACGCCTTCGGCTTCGTCGCGCGCTGCATCATCGCCGAACGCTTCGCGATCCAGAACCAGTTCGAATCGATGACCGGCCTGAGCCTCTTCGGGGTGCTTGTGGGCGGGGGGATCATGGTCGCGCGCCGGGCGTACCTCTTCGGCGCCGCCGCGGCCGCCGTGGGGTTCATGGTCCTCGTGACCGCGACGCAGGCGAAGATCCCCGGCGTGACGATCGAGCGCGAGGCCGCGATCCTCAACACGAGCGTTCTGCTGAAGTACCACGTGACGACGGTGCTGTCGTCGTACGCGCTCATCGCGCTGGGCTTCGTGGTGAGCCTGTTCTACCTGGGCGTCCACTACCTGGGCGTCATGCGTGGCGCCCGCGCCGCCGAGGTCGCCGGCGGGGCCGCCCTCGCGTTGGGACCCGACATCCCCGCCGCCGGCCCCACCCGCGAGCGCCTGCTGGCCGACCTCGACACCGCGCAGATGCTCGTCCTGCAACTGGCGTTCTGGACGCTGGGCGTGGGCATCCTGCTCGGCGCGTGGTGGGCCGATCACTCGTGGGGGCGCTGGTGGGCCTTTGACCCCAAGGAGACGTGGGCGCTCATCACCTGGATCGTCTACCTCATCGTCATCCACGTCCGCATCGGCTTCCCGAAGGGCAAGGGGCTCACTACCGCGTGGCTCAGCGTCATCGGGTTCTTCATCATGCTCTGGACGTACTTCGGCGTGAACCTGCTGCTCCCGGGGCTGCACGCGTACGCCTGATCCCGTGCCGCCCATGGCCCGCCTGCCGCGATCGTTCTTCGCCCGTACCGCCGACGAACTCGCGCCCGACCTGCTCGGGCGCATCTTCGCCCGGCGCGTCGGGGGCGACGTGCTCCGCGGACGCATCGTCGAGGTCGAGGCGTACCTGGGCCCGCAGGACCAGGCCAGCCACGCCCGCAACGGCCGCCGCACGCCCCGCACCGAGGTCATGTACGCCCGGCCCGGCACCCTCTACGTCTACTTCACCTACGGGGTGCATCACTGCCTGAACGTCGTCTGCGCCGAGGAAGGCCTGCCCCACGCCGTGCTGATCCGCGCGCTGGAACCCCTCGACGGGCTCGACACCATGCGCCGGCACCGGGGCACACCCGTGCCCGACGCCGCCCTCTGCCGCGGCCCAGGCAACCTGTGCCGGGCCCTGGGTGTCACCCTGGCCGACAACGCGACCGACCTCTGCGCCCCGTCGGGGGACATCTGGCTGGAGGGAGGAGCCCGGGCGGGGCGTGCCCGGCGTTCCGCGCGGATCGGGGTTGGTTCGGCGGGGGCGTGGGCGGCCCGTCGATTGCGGTGGTTTGAGCCCGAGAACCCCGCTGTGAGCGGGAAAAGGGCGTTGTCTGGGCGATCGGGGCGGACATAATGTTCCCGCCGGCGCCCCTCGGCGCCGCGTGGGGTTCGGAGGAATCGGTCGTGAGCGAGCAGCAACCGGAAACCCGTGGCTTGGAGGCCCTCGCCGGGCAGTACCCGCCGCAGGCCTTCCAGTTCATCCGCGACGGCCTGGCGCACACCGTCAAGAGCGTCTACGGGAACGACGCCGACGGCGAGGACGAGCGCCGGCACGTCAGCGGGCAGCAACTCTGCCTGGGGCTCAAGGACTTCGCCATCCGCCAGTACGGGCTTCTGGCCCGCACGGTCCTGCGGAGTTGGAACATCCACTCGACGGAGGACTTCGGCAAGATCGTCTTCGCGATGATCGAGGCCGACCTCATGCGCAAGTCCGACGAGGACACCTTCGACGATTTCCGGGCCGTCTACGACTTCGAGGCGGCCTTCGGCGAGCCCTCGATCTCGGCGTAAGCCCGCGCCGCCCCACGATCAAGCATCGGCTTCCATGGCGTCGCGCGCCCCGCGCGTTGCGTTCCGCGCGCCGGGCCCGTAGATTCTCCGCATGCCCGCCGAGCCGTCCGACTGGAAATCGCTCCATCTCTGGCAAATGCAGCCCGTCCGCGACGTGCTGGTCTTCGCCGGCGTGTTCGGCGTGCTCTACCTGGGCTACCTGCTGAGCATCGTCACCGTCCCGCTGCTGCTCGCGCTGGCGCTCGCGTACCTCTTCGAGCCGGTGGTGGGGGCGCTGGAACGACGCGGATGGATGCGCCGCCCCGTGTCCGCCATCGCGATCATCGTGCTCGCGTTCCTCGTGGTCGTCGTGCCGCTGGTGGGCGGGCTGTTCGCGGGGGGCGTGCAGGCGTCGCAGGCGGCCCGGACCGTCGCGACCAAGGTCGACCTCGTCTACCGCTCCACCCAGCGCCCTGACGATGCGGAACTGCTCGACAAGCTCTACCCGCCGATCGAGCGCCTGAAGCCCGAGCGCGAGCGCACCAGCAACACGTGGGTCGACATCCGCCATTGGCTGGTCGAGCAGGAGCGCCGGGCCGAGGCCTCGCGCGACGGCGCCGACCGCCCGATCCCCGTGCCCGACAAGACGCCGGATGTGCCCGCGCCGACGCCCGATCCGGGCGTGGACGTTCCGCCCGATCTCAAGCCCGACGCCAAGCCCGACGCCGACGAGGACACGGGCATCATGCGGGCAGCCCTCACGGAACTCGTCCCCCCCGAGGCCGCCTACGCCGTCGCCCAGTGGATCATCGGCTGGGTGCAGACCAACGCCGAGAAGCTCGGCCAGCGTGCGATCGAGGCGGGCGGCGGGGCCGTCGGCGCCATCGGCGGCGCCCTCGGCTGGCTGGGCCAGGCCGCCTTCGGCGCGTTCCTCACCGCGTTCTTCTTCTACTTCTTCGTCGTCGGCTTCGCCCGCGTGCTCCGCTTCGGCGAGGGGCTGGTGCCCACGCGCAACCGCGAACGCATCGTTGACCTCGTCCGCAAGATGGACCGCGTGATCGCCGGCTTCATCCGCGGGCGCCTCACCATCGCCTCGGTCCTCATCGTCTACTACGTCGTCGGCTACTGGATCATCGGCGTGCCGGCGTTCCTCATCCTGGGCATCCTTGTCGGGTTCCTCACGCTCGTCCCGTACGCCGCGGGCATCGGCATCCCCGTCGCCGTGCTCCTCCTCTGGCTCGCGGCCCACACGGGTGTGCGCGGCGAGTGGTGGTGGATCATCGGCGCGCCCCTCGCCGTGCACGCCCTCCAGCAGGTCATCGACGACTACATGCTCACCCCGCGCATCCAGGGCAAGAGCACCAACATGGACATGCCCACCGTCCTCTTCGCCTCCATCGCCGGCGGCGTGCTCGCCGGGTTCTACGGCCTGCTGCTGGCGATCCCCGTCGCCGCGTGCATCAAGATCCTGCTCACCGAAGTCTTCTGGCCGCGCTTCAAGGAATGGAGCGAAGGCCGCGCCCGCGACTTCCTGCCTATCGGGAAGGAATGACGCCCGTCGTTCGGGCTCGTGGCACCAGACATCCGGCAGGTCGCCTGGGGCGGTGCGTTGCGAGGCCCCGTTCTGCGCTGCCTTCCCAATCTGCCGGTTTCGCCTTGCGTTCAGCGCGACGGCGCGCATACTGGCTATGGCAGCCAGGAGGCCCGGCGATGGCACGACGCGGCATGAGCAAGTTCTCGGTCGTGGCGGCGGGTGCGATGGCGCTCGGCGTGCTCGCTCCTGCCGCCCTCGCGCAGCCGGGCGGGTGGATCGACCCGGTCTCGGGCCAGCAGTTCGTCC
>VFQQ010000778.1_pt1 | contig 54851 bp, 95 predicted proteins | sample 3512341 | NCBI WGS metagenome assembly VFQQ01 (sample SAMN10412373, study PRJNA504923) | tailings metagenome | isolation source: Relicate 2 Philex TSF1 revegetated site | place: Philippines: Tuba, Benguet | collected 2017-08-29 | reverse complement strand
GCTCATAATCCCTTCTGGCCCTGCTGCCCGCTGCAGGCTGGTGCAAGGCAAGGAGAAGGGGGCGACCATCGAGGTGGATGGCGAAAAGGTGGCGCTGGGCATCCCACAGGCAAGAAGCTGATGTAGTGCACAGCGGCTCTGCTTACGGCACATTGTTGCATGGATGCCAGGTTATCGCAGTGCTCAGTCTAGCTGAAGGCCTACTCGGGGTGCGCCACACCTACACCAGCAGTGCTCACCACCGCTGCCGCCGCCCGTGCAGGCCGACGGCGCGGCAGCCTATATGAAGCAGCAGATCGCGCTGGGGCGCATGGGCGTGGCAGAGGAGGCGGCGGGTGCCATGCTTATTTTGGCCAGCCCCTATGCTTCGTACATCAGCGGGCAGTCGATCGAGGTCACAGGCGGCGGCTGGCTGTGAGCGGACGGCTTGTATACGCCTAGTGCAGGCGCAGGGTGTGCTTGCTGTATGATCCTTCCTCTGATGTTGTATTTTCACAGTAACAGAGTACGTGCGGAGTTTCAGGGGCACAGTGCTGGCTGTGCAATTGGGTGCACATGGTTGGCATGGCGGGGGGCGCAGCAGGTGCTGAGCAGGCACCGTCGACGGCATTGGCCAGCATGGCTGGAGCCTCGCCGTCTCCCTGATCACACCGCTTCGATATTTAGGCTGGTTTACCTTGCAGCGGAGCCAGCGGGCCTCTGGGTTTGCAAGCTCGCCCGCCGGGTTGGCGCCTCCTGCGTTCCACAGCGCCGCGGCTACCTCCCACGTCTTTGAGTAAGTTTGGATGCTCCTTTATGACCGCCCGCAGCCTGCCCGACCCTGCAATCCACACCGCCGTCGCCGCCACCAGGAGCCGCCCAGCGCTAGCGCTCGCCGTTTTGCCATCGCAGGCCCCTGCTCGAATACAGTCCAGGCGGCATGGCCAGGCTGGCCAACTTCTCAGACCTGCCGGGCGGAGTGCTGGCCCGCATCTTGGTGGCCCTGGCATCACCTGAGCCTGGGGATAGGTAGGGCAGTTGACCGCTCTGAGCTCTGTTGACTGTCGTTCTCCGTTGACAACGGCTGCCATGCTGCCCACCGCCCCCAAGCCTCTCGCCTCCTCTGCTTGCAGCCCCGATGTCCATGAGCTGGTTGCCAGCCAGCTGCTCAGCCGCGCCTGCCTGGTGTGCAAGCGCTGGCGGCAGGCGATTTATGCCGAGCCCACGCTATGGCGCTCCTTCACTCTGCGGCCGGAGCTGCTGGATGATGCTCCGTTTGGCCGGCAGGCGCAGTGGCTGGCTGCCACTCACAACCTGCTTCGGCGGGTGGGACGACATGTTGAAGCATTCTCATCCTACATCTTTGATGCATATGAAGCCGGCAGCGCCTGCACAGCAGGCGGCTGGAGCCTGCCGCAGTTCCTGCGCCTGCTGGACCCCAGCAGGCTGCGAGCGCTGAGCCTGCACCAAGCAGCGTGGGAGAAAGCAGCCGCTGCTGCGGTGCCCAGCTTCACGCAGCTGACCGCGCTGCATTTCGCCTCCCGCCGTATCCCGCCTGAGGATGCGGCCGCGTTGCTGCGGCCGCTGTCGTGCCTGCAGCGCCTGCGGATGCAGGTTCATGTGGGCAGCGAACCGAGTGGCGTGCTGGGGCACCTGCACCAGCTGACGTGGCTGGAGTTTCATTGCGACAGGCACCCGCCAGCCCAAGTGGAGCTGACACAGCTGACGCGCCTGCGACACCTGGGCATGTTTGGAGGCCAGCTGCAGGCCCCCGGATTGGCGGCCTTTCCAGCCCTCGACAGCTACGATCTGGAGTATGTGGCGGTGAGTGGTCAGCGCCGGGGTAAGAGCAAGTTGCTTGTAGCCCTAGCATGCCTGCTGTTGGGGTGATGACTCAAACTGTGGTTGCGCAGCGGTTGCGTAGCGGTTGGCTGGAGCTGTACAGGTTGGGATCCAAGGCTGCTGCACAAAGCTCCACGGCATTCCCTGGCCCGTCCTCACCCTTGCAGATTGAGGACACTCCAGCTGTGCCACATGCCATGAGTCAAGGCGGCACGCTCTGGCTAAACTGTGTGTGGAGAATGTCGCACACTCAACGCCAGCCTCTACAGCCGCGCACGCTGAACGCCTTGCTGCCGCCGGGATGCAGCGCGCTTGTCCCGCTGACGCGGCTGGAGCTCAGCTGCGTGGAGCTGCCGAGCCAGGTTGCGGCATGCTCGCAGCTGAGCAGCTTGGCATGCCTGACTGTGTGCGACTGCTACACGTGGGACCGGGACCCGGCTCCTGCCGACAACAGCGACAGCGATAGTGATGGCGATGAGGAAGCTGCCGAGGCAGCCCAGCACGGGATCAGCAACTCCACGCTGGCTTCCCTGCTGCAGCAGACGCCGCAGCTGCGGGAGCTGAGCATTAAGGAGTGCCTGGCAGGCGACCCGGCGGTGCTGAACAGCGCTGTGCTGCCGCCGGGGCTGACGTGCCTGTCGCTCCGCTGCAACTACCTGTCAGCAGCGCCGGAGGGGCCGTACCCGCCAGGTGCGCTGCGGTTCAGCCTGCTGTCTGGTTGTGCAGGGCAGTGGCGTGGCTTGCGCGCATGCGCTCCAAATGAGGTGCATGGCTGTGCTGGCATGGCCGTGAGCCTCTGCCGATGCGCCAGCTTGTTCTCAGATATCAGCGGGCCTGGTCTCGACTCATCTCCTCTGCCACATAACACTGACCACACTCCCTTCCCCTTATCACCACTCTGCTGCAGCTCTTGCCGACCTGGACCTGGGCGGCAACAAGCTGACGTGCCTGCCGCTGCAGCTGCTGGACTGCACCGCCCTCACCCGCCTGGCTTTGGACGCCAACGAGCAGCTGGTGCGCTGCTGTTGTTGTTTTTGCTCGCGCACATGCCAGAACAGCATTAACCAGTGGTGCTCATGCTCCGCTCGGAATGCCACGTGCAAGTGGGTGCGTGCGGTGGTGGGCATGCTGGGCATGGCAGCATGGCTCAGCTCGCTGCTGGGCTGCTCAAGTTGACAGATGTTGACGCCTGGCACGAGAGGATCCCTCCCACATCACACGCAGGTGCTGACGCTGGCCGATGCGCGCCTGCTGCTGGGCCGGCTGCCGCAGCTGTCCCGCCTGGAGCTGGGTGCTGAGTCGCTGCTGGCCCCTCGCGTGCACCGGGCCCTGCTGGAGGGCCGGCCTGACCTGCAGCTGAGCTTCACATGGGGCGACACGGAGAGCGAGGGCACCAGCAGCAGCACCAGCAGCAGCAGCAGCAGCAGCGGGGAGGACGAGGAGAATGAAGAGGAGGATGAGTGAACAGCGGTGTGCGATGGCGGCATGATGAACGCAACAGCCCGCTTGCTTTCTGTGCAGTCTTTGATGCATGCACAGTTGTCCGCTTGCACCTGTGCCAATGCATGTGAGCACGAGTTTGAGAGCAGGGGCAATGCATTGGCAGTGCGATGCCGCCGCCGGCAGCGGCCAAAGCGGCGCCGCGTTGCTGGCTGCCATGCGCCTGCTCGACTCTGATTGATCGAGGCTCACCTCCTCCGGCAATTGATTGGCGTCGCTGGAAGCGCCACGGCGTGGCCCAGCCTTGGAGCGACGCTCTGGGCGACCCATTGCTTGCGATCGCTGCACCCCCACGACTCCGACGGCGTCTACGGCTTCATCCCAGCGTGAAGCAGCATCTATGCAGCTGGCTTAGGCGGCGCACCACATGGCCGGCACGAAAGGGGGCAAGGGCGGGCCCAAGCGGCAGGCCAAGGTGCGCAGCCCGCACTCCCTTCTGCAATGCACCGCAGCGCCGCACCAATTGGCCCGGCGATGGTTGCTGCCGCCGCCACCGCCACTGCCGCCGCTGCCGCTCCAGCTTTGCTCGGCTGCCGCTCCATCTGCAACTCTTGCCTTCATGTCCGCGTCGTCCCGCAGGGTGGCGCCGAAGCCGCGCACTCCAGCAGCAGCCGTGGCAGTGCAACCCAGCAGCGGCCAGCCCAGGGGGAGGAGGCCCAGCAGCAAAGAGAGGAGCTGGTGCGTTCTGTTCTTGTTTCAGGCTGTGGGCGGCTACTGCTTTCAGCCTGTCACATGCCGCTGCTGGTGATCAGATGCAGCCTTGCGAGTCGCTGCACAAGGATCCTGGAGCATCCAGCACTACTGGTTAACTCGCTGCTCTGCTGTTGCCCATCTTTGACCGCCCCCGCTGCCCGCAGATCCGGCGCTACCTGCTGCACCGGGTGCAGGCAGCCGAGGCAGCCGCTGCCAATCACTCAGCTGGCGGGGATGCAGGCAGCAGCGGCGAGGAGGGTGGCAGCGCTGCCGGTGGCGCATCGGCTGCCGCCTTCCTGCAGCTGCTGGCTGAGGCATCTGTGCGGCAGTCGGAAGTGCGGCTGGCCATACGGCGGGCGGGCCGCGAGCTGGGCCTGCCTCCAAAGAAGGTGGGTGCTGAGGGCAGGAGGGATGGTTGGTGGGCCACCATGGATGCAGTAGTAATAGTAAAGGGTAATGGGCGCTCAGCTTGTGCGTGAGCTGGGGCTGCCTCCCCGTGAGGGTGGGTGCTGAGGGCGGGAGGAGCAACCATGGATGGATTGACACACAGGCTGTGCAGGTCTTTGCCCGGTGGTCTGCATGCTGTGCCTGCTGGCATGCACCCCCCATGGCATTGGATGGCTGTTGCATGCCGGCTCGTGTCTTGGGTGCCATTTTGTTCTCCCTCTGTCCAGCTGTTGCTTCTTTCCCTCCCTCCCCTCCCGCATCAGGCCAAGTTCCTGGAGAGCGTTGAGTCTCGACTGGCCAAGCACGGCCCGCTGCTGTATCAGAATGCCTCGATCGCAGCAGGCACATCCGAGTGGCAGCAGCGGCGGGTGTCCAGCAAGGAGCGATTCACCGAGGGTGGGTTGCAGGGCTGCTCCTGTGCTGCCAGGCTACCTGCGCAAGCAGCCAGCTGCTGCCGGTGGCTGGGCACCGAGGCACAGCCATGTGCAGTTGCTGGGGGAGCGACCCCACAGGGGCAGGAGTGCAGGTCCTGCCCGCTGGCATTGCCATCGCGCATGAAGCAGCAGTGCAGCGTGTGCATGCTGCGGCGCAGCGCTGATGCACAGCTCAGCTGCTGACCGGCTTGCACGTGCGGGGCTGCCTGCATGGCCATGCCACTACTAGCCATGCCATGCCTCAGCCATGCCTCGCCCAGCCTGGCCATGTCACACCAGCTGCGCTGCCTCTGTGTGTGGCCCCCCCTGCAGACCCGGTCCGTTTCGAGTTGCAGCTGGACCATTTCGAGCTCAATCCAGAGGCCACAATGCAGAAGGTGAGGTCATTGGCTGCGTGCCACAGCTTCTCGGCTCTGTGGGCATGTGAATGGGTCGATGGTGGGTGGCGCACTGGAGCGCTGCGCACCACACAGCAAGACTGCGCACCACACAGCAAAGACTGCCTCAAAGCTCCTGCCGCCTTGCCTGTGCCCTTGCATGAGCTAACTCACATGCTCCGCTTGCTCTTACTATGCTGCTGCTGCGTCTGCTGCTGCTGCGCAGATTCTGGAGAAAGGCAGACAGCCGGCAGACGCCTCGCCCTTGGCAGCCGCAGCTGCAGCCCTGGCGGCGGCCCAAGTAGACGTCAAGCGCGTGAAAATCCAAGTGAGCCTTGCGCTGCGCTATGCTGTGACGCGCTGTGCTGTGACGCGGGACGCTACGCTTCGCTGTGCTACGGCTGCGCAGGCCGCAGCATGCACTCCGCAGCCGTCCTGGCTGCGCAGCACCTGGCTGGCCCTCGCGTTGCCGGCAGCGCGCCGCACACCTGAGCAGCAAGCCTCTGCACGCTGCTGCTCATCCAGGTGCCCACCTCAGTTGCTTCACTTGTTCCACCTGTGCCACTCCTGCCGCCCGCTGCCTTGCCGCAGCCCCTGCGCGCGCACTCCTGCCTGTTTGTGGACCGGCTCCCCACACCTGCTGAGCTGGCGGCGCCACCCCCAGACGAGGCAGCGGCTTCACGCACGGAGAACCGCCTGCAGCTGATGGCGGGCCAGCTGTTTGAGGAGCTGGCCACGCTGCAGCACGCGACACGGCTGGCGCAGGCCGGCTTTCCCTCCGACCACGTGTCGCGCATGGGAGGGCTGGCCTCCAGATGTGAGTACCTGGACGGACGCATCCAGCTGGCCATGATCGGCACGCGGCTGGCGGGTGAGGTCCTCAGTGGCTCGCCCACTGGTGCTGTGCTACGGAATTGTGCATGTGTGTGAAGCAGTGCGAGACCCGGGGCAGCCCATCCAGCTGGCGATGATCGGCACGCGGCTGGCGGGTAAGGCGCCGCTACTGCCGCTCGTGCTGCCTGTGCGGGATTGCACGTATGTGTGTTGCAATGCAAGGGCCTGGGCAGCCGCACCAAGCTGGCCATGATCGGCAAGCGGCCGGTTTCCTGCGCATGCCTATGTGCAATTTTCTTGCCCACGCCCGTGCGTGCATGTGTGGTTTGTGTGTCGTGTTGTTTGTGGGCGTGTATGGGCGGCGCCTCGGCCCTCCCTGCCGCTTGCCCAGTCCGATTGCGCGGCTGGCAGTTCTCACAATGCCCTGTATTTTCGGAGGCTTGACTTGTGTTGCACCCGCTGGGCCGAACTGCAGACGACGTTCTGGAGGCTTTGGAGCCCGGCATGTGGACGCAGCGCATCGCCGCCCTGGTCAGCAATCAGCACCGCACGCTGCACATTCTCCATGTGAGGGCGCACCTGGGTTGCAGTGCGCTGTTGAACTTCGGTGCAAAGCGCACTGCACTGCCTTGTGCGCTGCGCTGCATTCCGTGTCATGCCCTGCACTCTCTGTGCCGCGCAGCATCGTGTCGTGCGTCATGCTGCTGTCCATGCTTGGGCCTGTCCGGAAGTGCCCTGCGCATGCCCTGCGCTGCCCTGCTGGGCGTGCACAGCGGGGCGCCAGGCGGCGTCACAACAGCCGCCTGGTAACCCTTTGGCCTGCCTGCATGCGCCCGCTGAGTGGCCGCTGCGCTGCGTCGTGCATTTGGTGACGGCTTGCCCTCAAAGCGGCCCCGCCCCCGCCCCTGGCTGCAGGACGCCGTGCACGATTCGGATGTGGAGGTGGTCCTTCCTTCAGCCGTGAGGGGCCACCTGCTGATGCAGCTGCAAGCCAAAGCTGCGGCCCTGGGCTGGAGCGGCGTGCCCCCTGAGCTGCAGCGCGCGCTGCGCCCGCTGGCGCTGATTGCGGAGCAGCTGGATGCCGGCGAGCGCGACGTCCTGCTAGAGCTGGTGGCTGTGGCCTGCTCCGAGGTGAGCTTGCACATGGGCTTGCTTCTGGGAAATGCCCAAAAGTAAGAGGTGCTTAGCCCAGCTGAAGGGTGCCGTTCAGGGGGATGTGAAGGCAGCAAATTACGTGCTTGCCCGCAATTTGCTGGGCGGCTGGCGTGCATGCAGCCACGGGGCCGTGCACCGACGCTGCGCCCTGCCCTGCGCCACCCAAAGCGTGGCACGATTGGTGCAGCTGTTGTGTGTTGGGCGGGAGCTTCACTGCTCATCGGCCACTTGAGGCGCCTGCCTTTCCCTCGTGCTACACCCGCGCTGTTCTGCGCCGCTCCATGCTGCTCCAGCTGCGCTGTGCTCCTGCCACCCCTTGCTGTTCACTGCAGGCCGGCATGGATGCAGAGATGTGCGGCAAGCTGCTGCCCAACATGCGCTCGCCCCAGGCGCCGATGCGCGGCACAGTCTGGCGCGCCGCCCTGCTCCTCCTGCCCATGCTGGCGACGGCGCCGGCGCTGCCGCTGCCGGCGTCCTGGGGCGGCGCGCCCGAGGCAGCCCCAGGCGCAGCCGGCGAGGCGGCGGGCGGCTCCGGCGCGACGCAGCAGCAGGGCGGCGGCCAGTCGTCGCTGGCAGCGCGGCCGCCGCCCTCCGGTTCTACCGAAGAGGAAGAAAGCACGATTAAGTACGTGCGTGTGGCCGCCAGCCAGCTGGCGTCGGACGAGCGGCGGCGCGGCATGGCAGCTGCCATCGTGCTGGCGCTGGCGCGCATGCAGCTGCGGCGGCGGCTGTACGACGAAGCGGTGCTCGGCCTGATGCGGTTTGTTGAGGAGGAGCTTTCGATAGACATGGCCTCGCCATTCGACACCCTGCGGCAGGCAAGCAAGCGCTGCTGAGCGGAGCGTGCACACCTGGGGCTTGCTTGGTCGCTCGCTGGGTTTGCTGGGGGAGCTCGTGGGCCTCGGCGTGCTGCATTTCCGGACAATCCCCATTGGTATGGCCACAGGCAGCAGAAATGGGGGGATAGGCAAGCCCACGCAAGCACCACCAACACCACACAACCTCCCTATCCACCCCTGTATGTTATGCGGCCCGGCACCTCTTGCGCACGCCCCCCCTGCGCAACTGGCCGGCCGTCTCAAGTTGCCCAACCCACCCTGCACCCCTCCTCGCAGCTGGGTGCCCTGCCGCCTGACAGCCTGCTGCTGGCCTACTCCTACGTGGCGGTCATGTTTGGCCTCTCGTTCCCAAGCCCCGACGAGCTGGGCAGCTCAGCGGCGGCCGCCAGCCGGGTGCCCCATCTCGCTGCGCTGGGTGGCGCAGACCTTGCGGTGAGGCAAAGCACAGCCTGTGTCCTGCTGCTGTGTGGCTGGTGTGCCTCCTTGCACTCTTGCAGTGCTGTTGTCCAAGAGCTGTCCTGGTGTTAGGCACTGCAGTGCCTGTGGGAACGGCCGCTCGTGTGTGTGGGGACCTCACACTGCGCCTTGCAGCACTGTTGCCTGGGCAGCTGGCCTGTCTTGTGTATACGGTAGCTCGGCCGCTTCTGAGTGGGCAAACGCTTCAACTGCTGCGGTGTTGCCACGTGTCTGCGTGCTGATGCCACCCTCGAGATGTCCACCTGCTGCTGCGCCATCTCGTGTGATCGCCCTGCGTGCCGCCGCCCATCCCTGCTGCAGCTGGCCAGCCTGCTGTGCCGTGAAGGAGCGCTTGAATGGGAGCCGCAGGCAGCCGGCAGCGGCGGCGGAGCAGCAGCCGATGCGAAGCTGCGGCTTGGGCCCGAAGGGGTCGACGGGCTGCTGCACTGGCAAGCCGCAGCAAAGGTGGGACGCGCACACGCATGCACGTGGCATGTGTATTTGTGCCTGGGAGATACTCGAGAGTATGTGTCAAGATTTGTCCAGCGTTGGAGCACATGTAGGGGGGTCTGCTCAACCGTCCCGCCACTGCAGTGCGCTGGTTTGGGCAGGCCCACAACCGGCACTCGCCTCACTCCTGTTCAGCGCTTGCCTCTCCCCCCTGCCTGCATCTGCCAGGAGCAGCAGCAGGAGCAGCAGCAGGGCGAGGGTCAGTTGGACAGCGAGGCTACGCTGCCTGCTGTCCCACGCTTCCCGGGCACCCATTGCAGCGTGGGCTGGTGCCCAGAGTGCCGCGGCGTGCTGCCTCCTGACGCTTCCACGGAGGACAAGGTGGCAGCGCTGGCCGCTCTGGCGTGCGGCAGCGCGGGCAGCACCGCGCTGGTGCAAGGGGCGCCGGGGTCGCAGGCCCCGCCCGCCGTGCAAGACGCACAGGAGCCTGTGGAGCGCCTGTTCAATGACGAGCCGCTGCTTGCAGGCACAGAGATCGAGGTGGGCTGGGGGAGATCATTAGCTGGCCTTTGCAACAAATCCGCCATTCAGTCGCATATAGCCCACTTGGCTTCGTCGACTCTAAAGCACCCGCTGGGGGAGAATGCCTCTGCACTGCGCCCAGCCCAGGACTCAGCCCCAGCGCCGGCGGGTGGTGCCCGCCGGTTGGCGCTGTCGCTGCATGCTGACGCTGCATGCTGCCGCCCAAATGTTGCCCGCTGCCCCTGCCCGCTGCTGAATCCTGGGCTGACAGCAGTGCAGACTGCCGCAACGCATCCCGGACTTGATTGTTTGCACAGGGTTGGCTGCCTGGACTTGCAGCTTCACGCGCTTCCCCCGCCTGGCTGCTACGGGTTGCTCGCGCCCATGCCTGTGGGGCGCTGGCTGTCCAGCCCCACCTTGGGGCCCCCATCGGTACCCAGCAGCTTGCACGGTGCGTTCTTTCCAACCTAAGCCGCCCCTTTTCTGTGCCTGCAGGCTGTGCCTGAGCTTTTGGTGGAGCAGATCCACACGCTGCACATCCTGGTGCGTATGTGTTTGGTTGTGTTACAGGGGGAGGGGGCGGTTGAATTGACCTGCATCTGGTGTGCGAACAAGACGGCTGCTTTGCTTGCACAGCATCAACCGAAGGTTGACCTCGCTTTTCCTGGCAAGGACGACTGCAGCATGCCTACTGGGCCTCTGTCTGCTGTATTCGTCTCCCGTCCTCGGCTGTGTGTGTGCGCTGCCAACTTGCCATCCCTGCTACGTCCCGCGCACCGGATGGCGCAAGAAGTGTCCCATCAGACACCCACACCTCCCACCCTCCCATCTGCCGCGCAGGGCGCCACGTGCTACGTCCTGCACACCAGGGTGCGAGATGTGGTGCACCAGGCGCGCGAAACCCTCCAGTTCATGGAGATCCTTGCCTCCAGCCTGTGCGGCCCTGGGGTGAGCACGGCAGCTGCAGTCAGTTGGTTGGCTGTTCAATCAGTTTAGTTGTGCTCGTAGTTGTGGCTGGCTGCCGCCAGGCTGCAACGCGGGGACGTCCTTGCCTGCAGCCTGCATGGCCCAAGGGCAAGCAAGCAGTTACAGCTCAGCGTGTGGCCAGGCAGAGGAGCAATGCTTTGATGGCCGCCAGCCTGGCCGGCCAGCCTGGTGCACGTTGGGTGCGGGAGCCTGTCTGGTTATGAAGGCTCCGCTCCCACCCCCTTTTGGCGCAGGAGCACCGGCCGCTGCCCTTCCGTGCAGAGATGCTGAAGCAGCATGCCGAGGCTGCCAACTCCCTGGCTGGTGAGTGCACTCATGCTCAGCAAGTGCTGGCACGTCTGCCAGAGTCGGTGCTCGGCGCGTCTGCCAGAGTCGGTGCTACAATACAAGTTGACTCCGTGTGTGTGTCTGTCCCTACTCTCCCCCCACTCCAGAGATCGACACGCGTGTGCGCATGGCGCACCTGATGACGGAGCGGCTGAGGCTGCTGGCCAACCACCACCGCCTGCAGCAGGCCCAGGAGTGAGCCGACCTTGTGTGGGGCTGTTAGCAAAGCTGCTGCTCAGCGCAGCTGGGGTGCAGTCGCCGCTGCTGTACTGCTGCGGCAGAAGAAGCGGCTCGCAGAGGGCCGGCAGTACACGCTGCAACGCCCGCGGTCAACTTACGAAAGTTCTGAAAGCTATTAACTGCTCGCTCAACCCCTGCCTGCTGCTGGTCCCTCGTGCTCCCCGCCAGGCTAGCGCACAGCGTGCTCAGCGCGGATGGCAAGGAGGCCCGCATCCTGCTCCTCATAGTGGACGCTCTGCAGGAGATTGTGCGGGACAGCCGCGAGAGCGTCAACCAGCTGCAGCACCAACTGGGTGAGAGCAGGTTGGGAGCAGTTGGCTTGCCCTGGTTTGCCGGCGCCGCCCTCCTGCTGGCGCCGTTGCGCTGGGATATGCAGTTGCCCTCTGGACAGGGGCCAAGGTGCCCTAGGCTGGGCCAGCCGTGCAGCGCTTGAGCCGTCTGCAAGTGGGCTGGGGGTTTGCCTCCTCAAGGCAACGCAAACTGACTCTGCGCAGCAGCGGCGCATGCCCTTTTCGAACGGCCGCGCCACTGTCCTGCTGATGTTGATCGTTCCTGAGAACTTCTGCCTGCCCGCTGGCCTCTGAGCTGCCTGTTTGCGGCGTTTCTGCCTGCAGACAACCCTCGAGAGGCTGCCCAGTGGGCCGTGCAGCTGCGGGTGACGCTCAACGTGCTGCACGTAAGCTGCTGCTCTGCAGCCCGCTTTGGTGTTGCCATGTGTGCCGGTGCTGCTCTGCAGCCGCAGCTGCGGGGGCGCTCAAAACGGCGGAATCATGCATGGGTGTACACACACGATAAATAGCACTGCTTGCTGCCCTCGCCTCGTCCTGTCGCCTCATCCCAGCCAGTTGCAGACGACTGTCTGCTTGTCCCAAACTCCCATTTTGTTCTGAAACGAGTGCCCAACTCCCAACCCCCCACGCTCCCTGCACAGGCGGGCGCTGCCGCGCACGAGGCCCAGATTGCGCAGGGCGCCATCAGCAACACCAAGCAGCCCTACAGCCCGCCCATCAGCCTGGCTAAGAAGCTGGATGGCCCACTGGAAGAGATGCGGGACCTCTCTCGCAACGCCCACAACCAGACCAAGCTGCTGGAAGCGGCGTCCACCATGCTGCACCTGCGCGCGCAGACGCTGGTCGGGTGCGCGGCCTGCTGCGCTGGGGCAGGGGGCGAGGGGCGGGGATTCGAGGCGGAAACACGCATGCTGCTCGGCACGTCGCAGGGATGCGCTGTGTGCGCCATACGCGGGTGCGACTTCCGAATTGATGTGTGCATGCATCGAACTATGTGTGCTGAACTGTGCCTGCAAGGGTTTTTGCGTGACTTCTGGCGCCCACAGTCAAGGCCCCCTGACCAGCCGGCTTCTCACCACCCAATGCAGCCAGCTGCGCCGGCTCTGCCACGTCAACCTGCTGCTGCCGCTGGAGAGCTTTGTGCTGCAGCACATGCTGGCGCCTCGCTGGGAGAAGGAGGCGGCTGCGCGGCTGGGCCAAGGTGCGGCTGGCGGTTGTTTTGTTTTTGGAAACCACTGCCCTACAAAATGCAGTGCCGTTGCCAAGCGGCTGTTGGTTCGGTTGGCCGGGGGGAGGAGGCGGCGGTGCAGCAGGGGATACGGCTGCTTGGCCGCATGTCCAGCTATGTCGAAGCACATAATGCTGCGGCTGGCTTGCACACAAACCGTAGAGAGCGCAGCTTACTGGCCATCCCACACATGCACCCATGCACCCCCCCCTGTCGCAGGCTCTGCCGCCGGACCGCGCAGCGCAGCAGCGGAGCAGGCGGCGGCAGAGGAGGCGGCCCGGCGCCTGTTGGAAGAGGAGAGCGCCAAAGAAGAGGCTGAGCAGCGGCGGCGGCGGCAGAAGGAAGAGCGGCAGCGGGCGGCTGAGCAGAAGCGGCTGGCAGATATTGAGGCGAAGCGGAAGGTCGAACAGGAGGAGCAGCGGAAAGCGGCAGCAGAGCGGCGGCGGCAGGAGGAGGAAGCAGCAGCACGGCAGCGTGCGGCAGAGCAGGCGGCGGCAGAGGAGGCGGCGCGGCGGCAGCGCGCGGCTGCGCATGCAGCGGCGGTCGCGGCTGGCATTGCTCAGGAGGAGGAGGAGGAGGAGGAGAGTGACGGAGAAGAGGAGGGCGGGGCCGCGGCACCAGGCGAGCAGCAGCGCAAGCGGCACGTGCGGGGCGGTGTCAAACGGAGGGAGAAGCGGGAGGCCCGCCTGGCTCGAGAGGCAGCGGCCGCTGCTGCAATTCCGGGCTTCACACCCCTGCCGCCTGCAGCGTCGCCCAGCAAGAAAGCAGCTGCTCCTGCTGCAGCCCCCGCCGCTGCGGCTGCACCTGTCACCCTGCCAGCAACGCAGCAGGCAGCGGCAGCAGCCACACCAGCGGCGGTGGCAGCAGCAGCGGACCGACCAATGGGCGCTGAACGGCGGCAGCAGCAGGCAGTGCAGCAGCAGGCAGTGCAGCAGCCAGCACAGCAGCAGGCAGTGCAGCAGCCAGCACAGCAGCGGCCGGCCTCACCACAAGGTCTGCCGCTGGCACGTGCCGGCAGCAGCGGCAGCGTGGGCAGCACTGGCGGCGCTCGCAGCGGGGCTGCCGGCGGCAGCAAGCAGACCTCTCCTGCAGTAGACGCCAAGGTGCGAATCCTGACTGTGGTGCGGCCCAAGGCTCGCCAATCAGCCGAGCTCCAGGCCGCTTCCGCAGCTGGCACACCAGCAGCAGGCACCAGTGCACCTGCAGCGGCAGCAGAGGCAGCACCAGCAGCGGCGCCTGCACCAGACACGCAGGCGGCGGCAGAGGCGCCAGCAACGGCCCAGCCAGACGTGCAGGCGGTCGCGGCGCCCCCTGCAGGGACTGGTGCTGTTGTGCACGCAGCGGCAGCAGCCCCGGCAAAGCAGCAGGCGGCAGCTGAGGCTCCAGCTGCTGCAGCAGCAGCGCCAGCAGCGGGGGCGGCAGCACCCCTGCCGGTAGCACCAGCGGCAGCAGCAGCACCCCCAACAGCAGCGGCACAGGCGGCAGCCGAGCGCAGGCCGGCTGGCCCCACTCTTGGCACCTGGGCGGCCCTGGCCGCCAAAAAGCCGGAGCAGCCGGCTGCAGCGCCCGCCAGGGAGCAGGCGGCGCCAGCTGGCGAGCGGCCATCGCAGCAGGCCCAGCAGGCAGCCGTGCTGGCGGCCGAGCCAGCTGCGGAATGGCCTCAGCCTGGGCGCGAGGCAGGGGCAACCAGCGGTGCGGCGGAAGCACCAGCGCCACCTGCTGCACCAGCGGCGGCAGCAGAGGCAGAGGCCCAGGTAGCGGCAGAGGGGCCCCGTGCGCCGTCCCCTGCGCTTGCCGCCGCTGCTGCGCCTGCTGCGCCTGCTCCCTCCTGGGGCAAGCCGGGCCTCAACTTCTTGGCCGCCCTGGCCCCCGAGCAAGCTGAGGTGGCGGTGCTGGCGCTACCCGGCCTGCGCAATGAGTCTGGGGAGTTCAACTGCTTCCTGAACGTGGTCCTTCAGGTACATCATGCCTATGAAAGTCTGTTTCTGCCCGTTTCATGGCTGGCGAGTGTGTCTGCCCTCATGAGTGTGGTCTTTGCTGGTGCCTCCTGTCTGCAATGTTTCGTGTCAGCTGGCAAAAGGTAGCGCCCAACATGGGCTAAACTGCGTCCCATTCACCCATCCCACACACCGCAGTGCCTGTGGCGCTGCGCCGACTTCCGGGCCGAAAGGTGCTGCCATCTAGCTTCGACTGAACATTGTGTTGACTGACCACTGTGAATGTTTCACCCCCACACACCGCAGTGCCTGTGGCGCTGCGCCGACTTCCGGGCCGAGGTGCTGGGCTGGGTGCCCGGTGTATACCGGGGCGATGCCGTGCTCAAGGCAAGGATAACCCTGCTTGGCATTTGTTGTTCATGCCCCGTGCTGCCCGCAGTTTCTGTCCCCCAGGCTGGCATGCAGCTGTCCTTGCAATCGCAAAATGGCCCACCCAGGCTGAACAGCTTGTTGTGTCACCTTATTGCCTCCTCCTGCAGGCGCTGCACGGCCTGTTCTGCGAGCTGACGGCCCTGGACATGCAGAGCAAGGAGGCGGCGGCAGCGGTGAGTCCAAAAGCTGCTTGCATCTGCTCTGATTTCCTAGCTGCAGCTGGGAAGCGCCCATCCGCAGCTGTGCTTGATGTGGCGCAAACAGCAACAGGCTCCCAACTTGCATAATGCCCTTTTGTTCCACCTGCCAGGCTGCGAGCGGCGGTTCACCGCCCCGGCGGCAGCGCCCCGTCATCGACCCCACCCCGCTGCGCGAGGCCCTGAATGCGCTGCCCTCGCAGGAGTTCAAAATGGGTGGGTGACGGGCTGTTGATTTTGCTGAAGTGCGTTTCGATGCAATCGGACACCGGGACATGACCGCCGCCGCTGCAAAGTGGTGCTGATGTGAACCCTCTTGCTCAGACTTGCTTCCGAACCTTGCTGCTTTCGTGTGAAACTCTGCAGGCGAGATGAGCGATGCGGGCGAGCTGCTGCTGGTGCTGTACGAGCACATCCAGGCGGCAGCGCCGGTAGGTCTGCACCACACTGCTGCTGTGCAGCAATCTTGCAATGCGCTAGCTTTTTCAGAAGCCTGCTGCCGCCGTCTGCGCCGCCTTGACATGCAATGCCCTACCAGCTCTGACCCTCGTCCTGTTTTCACCACCGCCACCCACTGCACCCCCCATGCAACGCTGCAGGCCGAGGCTGCCGCCGCAGCTGTGGACCGCGCATTTGGGCTGCACATCGCCGAGGCTGTGCGCTGCCAACAGTGCGGCCGGGTCACGCAGGAGGGGCGGTACACGCAGGTAGGGCACTGCGATACTGCATGGCGGGTTCAATGCCATTTTCGATGTTTCAATGCCATTTTCAATGCCAGCTATGCGGAAGTCTGGTTATGCGGTAGTACACGCAGAAAGGGCAGTTGGTTTTTCCCTTACCAAATCACGCACATTCAATCTGCTTGATAACCATCCATCCATCCCATTGCAGTACTTCCACAACGTGCCAGCGGTGGCGCTGCGCGGCAGCCTGAGGTCAGGAGCGGACCCTGGCTTCGGCGCCCGCCTGCGCTCGCTGGAAGACACGCACCAGAAGACCTGCGACACGGACGTTGGTGAGTGGTTGTTCTGTTAGTTCGGACCTTGAGAACTGATATGTGACCTGCAGTAGAGAGCCTGCGCTCGCTGGCGGACGCGCACCAGAAGACCTGGGATACAGATGTTGGTGCGTGTGCCATCCTTCAACTTGCGAGTTTCGCTGGGCAGAGGCAGCAACTGAGCTCCATTATCTTGTAGCACCTCAAAAAACGCACACCTTGCCATACTGTTGAGAATGCGGCTGCACTCAGCAGCAACAGCCGCTAGTTCAGCCTAATAACACTCAGCGCATTCCATTGCGCATTAGAGACAAGCCTAACAACACATACCTCAACCGCTGCACCGCAGGTGGCTGTGGCGCGCCCTGGCCGGTGAGCCAGCAGCTGCAGGACGGAGCGCCGCCCCGCATCTTCACCCTGCAGGCGAGTGGGGGGTTACTCTAATCTTATTGCAGGGTGGCGAAGCATTGCCAACGTCGTTCTCAGTAGGGCATCAGGCCCCTGTTTGTGAGTGCTCCCTACCAGGCTTGCACATCGCCTTTGCCGTGCGTCGCTCAAATGCCAAAGCGTTCCCAACACTACCTCTGTTCTGCAGCTGGTGTGGGAGAGCCACAATCAGGAGCCCTCGGCCATCGGCGCCACGCTGCGCGCTGTGGGCGAGACGGTGAGGGGGCTGTGTTGCAGTTATCTCATGCCAGCCATTATGCGACTGCAGATGCTGCCATTCATGCTGTGCATGCGTGGGCGAAAGCGGGAGGCTGGGATGCGGCAGGCGGACCTGCCCGACTTCTGCAGCCGCGTCCAACAACACACACTCTACCCGCTGATGTATTCCTCCGTCTTTTCTGCTGCAGGTGGACCTGTCGCAGCTGTACAGCAATGTGCCCGGCGGCGCGCGCTACCGCCTCCGCTCCCTGGCCTGCTACTACGGCCGCCACTACTCGGCCTTCGTCCGCCTGCCGGAGCTGCACGACCGCTGGGTCATGTGAGCGCCGCAACTTGCATTGTTGGCCGGGGCTGCATTCCGTTGCCAGATGAGACGAGTCATACCGTCGGTCCCTCGAGAGCAAACTTGCCTGCACAGGCTTACCTGTGTGAATCTGGCGTCCTTGACAATGCAGGTTCGACGACGCCTCTGCCTCGGCCATCGGTTCCTGGGCTGACGTGCGGCGCCGCTGCGAGGGCGGGCGCATCCAGCCCTCGGTGCTGTTCTACGAAGCTGAGTTTGAGCAGTAGCCGCTCCTTGGCTCGGCTTGGGAACAGAGCAGCACCGGGCGGCAGGGCCGCAGCAAGGGAGCGCTGCAGCCGTGGATGCAGCGCGGCACGGGGCGGCAAAGCACACGGTCGGACGCTGGCGCGTTGGCAGCTGCGCTGTGCTGGTTGCAATGGTTTGTTCCCCGCCTCCTGTGTAATGATGCAAGCACACAGAGGCTTGCTTCAATGCCGCCCAGGCCAGGGCAGATGGGAGCACATGAAAGCTTACCAAACGTCTCAACATGACTGCTCCAAAATGTAGCACTGATTCAGCCAATTGTTCAGCCCCAAAAATCCATCAATGGGCACATGATGCCGCCGCCAGCTGGCGCGCTGGCCAGATTGAATGGGGCCCCACGAGGCTTGCTGGCCCCGAACTGCGACTTGATCGTGGTTGTGAGCTGCCGTAAATCGCTTAAACCCGTGTTCCCAGCAAGGCCGTTGCCCCCTGCGAGAGTTGCCTCCCCGTTCGCCGTGCAGAGACCGCACCCGACGCTGCGCCTGCGGATTGTCACTCAGCAGCGTGTATAGGTGCGTTGAGGCAGCCGCTACGGCGCAGCCGGTGCAGGCAAAGGCGGGCAAAAGGCGGCGGCAGGCGGCGGCAGGCGGCAGCAGTCTGAGCTTGATCGTTTCGCACCACTGAACAAACCTCCTGGGCACGCATCCTGCACAGGAGCCGCACCGACAACCATGGAGGACGGCAGCGCTCACAGCCACAGCATGGCCACCAAGGTGGTGCACAGCGGCGAGCGCCCCAAGCCTCGGGTGTCGGGTGAGCCGGCATGGGCGTTTTTTAAGCTGGCTGCCGTTGGGTCAGCAGGTGCCATGGGTAGAGCGACGTCCAGCTTGGCATCTGTTTGCAACTGGAGTAGCAGGCGCCGGCAGCGGCTGTGCCGCATGCACGACGCACCATGCATGGCCGACAGCGTGGGGTTGCGCAGTGGCTGGGCGTGGCCGCCGCTCTGCCATGGCAAGCCGCCCTCCCCCAACCGCCATCTCCCTGCTGCCCCACCCCACCTCCCCTTGCAGATGCGGTGAGCGTGCCCATCGTCCAGACCTCCACCTATGCCTTTGCCGACACAGCGGAGCTAATTGCTTTCAAGGAGGGGAGGGTCGCTTCTTGCGAGTACGGCCGGCTGGGCAACCCCACCACTCGGGCATGTGAGGACAAGATTCGTGACATGGAGGGGGCGGAGGACTGCCTGGTGACTGCGTCCGGCATGAGTGCCGCCACCACGGTGAGGCATTGCTAGCCCTATTATAGCTAGGAGGCGCTGCAGCGCTCATGCAGCATTGGGCACACTTTGCAAATGTCGGGTGACGCAGCGGTGGCTGCCGCCAAGCGTCACGGTGCAGGGGTTGCCCATGCTGTTGGCAGGCATGCTGTGCTGGACAGGCTTGCAGCAAGCCGGGCTCGACATAAACTCCTTGATCACTGCCCTTCCAATGTGCGCGTGCCCTACAGATGCTGCTGGCGCTGGTGCCTGCGGGATCGCATATTGTCACAACCACCGATTGCTATTTTGGCACCCGCAACTTCATCCAGACGGTGGGCAGGGTTGCTGCTGCTGGCCTGCATGGCCGGTACTTAAATAAACGGGCAGTGCTGTAAACTGAGCATAAGAGCATTCGTGCACCTCCCGCCTCGCCATCATGTGGCCAAGCCCGTTAACTCTGCCCAAGCTCCCACCCACCCCCTGCAGGTGCTGCCCAAAATGGGCGTGACCGTGAGCGTGATCGACCCAGCCGACATCGGCTCGCTGGAGGCGGCGCTGGAGCAGCACAATGTGCGCCGCTGCTGCTGCTGCTGCTGCTGCTGCTCCCCATGCTGCTGCTGCTGCTTGCCATCGCCGGCCCCGCCCCTCGCGCTCGCTCCTGCTCTGCCGCTGCAGTAGCTTGGCTGCTGTTGTATGAGCCTTGCGTGCTTGCAAGCGGCTTGCCTGCTAATGAATGATGCAGCTCATGATGGATGCTGGCCCGAACAGGAAATCTCTGTTTTGCCGCAACGTCCCAGCCCATGTGCCCCCTTCTGCAGGTGTCGCTGTTTTTCAGCGAGTCGCCCACCAACCCTTGCCTGCGTTGCGTGGACATCCCTCGAGTCAAGGCGCTGTGCAAATCCAAGGTGCTCTGAGGGCAGCCAGGCTGGCGGTCAGATGGACTGCCTCTGCAGGGTGCCTGGCCAGCCTGCAGTCGGCTGCATGAGTTGCTGAACAGCAACTGCCTCAGCAAGAACGTGCGACTACTTAGCTGCCATCAATCGCTCGGCACCGCCCAATGCAGGGCGCGATTGTGGTCATCGACTCAACCTTTGCGACGCCCATCAACCAGCAGGTGTCCATCACAGGCGTTTCTTGGGCGGGAGAACTGCTGCAATGCTGTGCCACACTACTGCAGTACCTGGGCTGATGTGCATCTGGTGGACAGCAGAATCGCCACTGCCCTCCAAATCACAAAGCCCCGCTCCTGGCCAGCAATTTAACAGCCTTCACGGGCCGCACCCGCCCCACCGCAGCCCATCGCCCTGGGTGCTGACCTGGTGATCCACTCGGCCACAAAGTACCTTGGAGGCCACCACGACCTGCTGGCAGGCGCTGTGGCAGGTGGGTGCTTGCTGAGGAGGAAAGCGTGGCGCAGCTGGCAACCTGTGGCGGCGGCACACAGCTGCGGCAGCGGCAGCAAACACCAGCTGCACTGCATACACCACGGCTTGTTGCGGGGGATAGCAGCCACGCTGCTGCATGCAGCTGACATCCACCCTGCCGCCTCCAACCCCGTTGCCCCCTGCTGTGCAGGGCGCCGCGACTTGGTCGCCGCTGTGCGTGACATGCACATCATGCTGGGCGCTGTGCTGGACCCGCACGCCGCCTTCCTGCTGCTGCGCGGCATGAAGACGCTTGAGCTGCGCGTGCAGCGCCAGAATGCAACGGCGCTGGAGATTGCGCGCCGGCTGGAATCGCATCCGCAGGTGACAGCTGGGTTGCATTTAGGCGGTTGCATTCACTGGGTCGTCGGAGGCGGTGGCCGCTTGGACCGACATTTGCTTGGGTCAACACTGACGCGTGCCCTGATGGCACTTCCTCATCTGCATTTGCTTTGAAGCAGAGTGAACACTCTGCCCTCCACCCTTGTGCGCCCGTCCCCTTCTCTCAGATCGCACGCGTGCACTACCCCGGCCTGAAGAGCCACCCCGACCACGCAGTGGCGGCCCGCCAGATGACCGGCTTTGGCGGCGTGGTGTCCTTTGAAGTTCAAGGCGACCTGTGGAGCGCGGCCAAGCTGGTGGACAGCCTGCGCCTGCCCTACATGGCGCCCAGCCTGGGCGGGGTGGAGTGCCTGGTGGAGCAGCCGGCCATCATCAGGTGGGGCGGCCACTTGAAGATTCTGTTGCAACCCAATCTTCCCAATTTGGGTGGTAATCAGCAAGGTTGCAGCTGGGAAGGTGGAGTGCCTGGTGGAGCAGCCGGTGGTCATCAGGTGCGGTTGAGGTTGGGGTGGGATAATGCGCATTGAAAAGCGCATGTGTTTTGGGAGAACGTCCTGCGCTGATCAGGTGGGGCAGGCGGCAGTGTGGGGCGTGGAGAAAGGGTGCAGTGTGGTGTTGAGCTCTGCGGCCTGGCACCTGTGGCAGGTTGTGCCGACATGTCGCTGGCACGCTTTAGCTTGTGCCGAATCTGCTGCCTGCTGCTTGCGCCCTTGCGCTACGGCTCATTTTGTGCATGCATTGACCACCCTCCTGCTGCAGCTACTGGGACCAAGGCGCCGAGAAGCGTGCTGAGGTGAGCAGAGTGGCGGCAAGTCGCCTGCAGGCGTTGCCCTGCATATCAGCTGCTGCTGCACTTCCGCCCGTCCTCTGGTGGACTGGCTGGAATGCATGATGCCTTGTGCTGAAGCTGGCGGCAATTTCTGCTGAACTCGCCAAAAAGTGCTTTGCGATCTCCACCCTGAACTGCTGCGCAGATGGGCATCCAGGAGAACCTGGTGCGCTTCAGCTGCGGCATCGAGAGTGTGGAGGACATCTGGGCCGACTTTGAGCAAGCGTTGGCAGCGTGCGGCGGCTGAGCGGCTGGCTGTGAGTCTGAACTGGCCACCTGTGCAGCACTCACCAAGCCAGTTCAAGAGCCACCAGCCCCCATGCCTGGGAGCTGCAGATGTTGGCATCCCTGTTTCCCAAAGTCGTCCACTAAGCACGCCAACGCCTTCACATCACCCTTGCCATTGTTGAATGCTGTCGCCATTGCAAATCAGCTGCATTGATTCCCAGCATGTAAGCCAGGCCTGTGTTGACAGTGTGCCACTGAACAAACAGCATGCACCCCCAGAGCTGCCCATCTGCTCATGGCCCATGTCTGCTCATCCGCTGCCCCGGGTTTACAAATCACATGCAGCACACCAGTTACACTTGCTTGTGTGGCAGCAGCACTTGCTAGGCAACTCAACATGGCGCCTCTATCAGTGGCATGGGTCGGACTTGTGCTCAGATGGTGCTTCAATCCTCTTCATCGCTGCTGCCGCCCATGCCCTCCAGCTGGTCGCCGCCGCCCGGGCCCTCGTCATCGCTGCCCTCCTTGTCCCAATCCTTCATCTTGCCGCCGCCTGCACAATGAGAGGCAAAGCACAGCACGACAGCGCTTGTCATCAGAGGAGGTGTGAAGGCTGTGGAGGTACGGTGGCAAGCGTACTGGCAGCAAGCGTACCCAAATGCAGCACGCTGCGATATTGCCAAGCCGCAAGCTGCTGCACAACTTGATAACCATCCGCGGTTGCGGGCAACGGCAACAGCACTGGTGCGCCGTTGGACCCCTCAGCAACCCCAGCGGCATCACCGCTGGAAAAGAAGAAGTGAGTGAGGCGCACCTTGCAGGCCCACAAAGCCCTGCTGCAGCACCTCCCAGCCAGCCGCATCCTCCTCATCACTGCTGCTGGCGGCCGCCGCCCCCCGCCGCTGCTGCTGCTTCCTGCTTCCTGCTGCGGGTGCCGCCGCCGCCGCCGCCACGCCTGGCACTGCCTGGCGGGGCGCCGAGGGCACCAGTGGTTGGTCTGCTGCGCCGCCGGCTGCCGCCGCACTGCCCTTGAGCTGCGCCAGGAAGGAGGCTTTTCCCAGTTTGACAGCCTTGGCTCGGCTGCCGCTGGCTTCCTCGGCCTCCCGGAGCTGCTTTTGCGCCTTGGCAATGGCATTGAACAGCCGCACAACTCCCTTGGTAGCCAGTCGCTGCAGCGACTTCTCGCGTGCGTCGGCTGTCGGCTCCTGCCCACGCCGCTTGGGCACCTGAGCAGGATTGAGCGGCAGTAGACACACGGACTCAGCGGTAGCAAAAGAGAAGAGTGAAGTGATGGGCGGGGAGCAGCATCGTTTGAGGTGCAGGGAGGGCGCTGACGCTGAAGCAGGGCAGTGAGCGGCATTCACAGTGCCATCACTTAGCGCAGGGAGGCACACCGCCGCAGCTGCAGGCACGCACCACGCACATGCTGCCCTCTGTCCACTAGCTCTCCATCCCAAGGCAACATCGGCCCTGCCAGCCCTCCCAAAAAGAGAGCCCTTGAAACCTCACCACGTGCCCCCGCTGCTTCATCTCCTGACGCAGCTTCTTGGCCTGCCGATCCGCCTTTGCCTCCGCCTCCAGTTCAGCCTTGCGCTTGGCAATCGAGCGAGAAGTCGCCAGGATGGGCGCTGCGCCCGCTGCGCCTGCTGCGCCTGCTGCGCCCGCTACTGCCTCGGCCTTCTTGCCGCTGGTGTCCAGAATTTTGGCAAACGCCTTGGCGAAGGAGGCGGCCTTGCCGCCCTCCAAAAAGCCGCCCTGCCGCCCGCCTGCTTCGTCATCGCTGCCGCTGCTGCCCTCCTCTGCCTCCTCCTCCTCGCCTTCGCTGGCGCTGGGCATGCCCTCCTCTACGCCATCATCTGCAGGGCGATTGCAGCAGGGTGTTGTTTGAGCAGCAAGCTGAGAATAAGCAGCGCAGGCGGGGTGATGGGCAGCGGCTGGGGACAGCGCAATGCAACGGCACGGCGCCACTGGGCAGCAGTGACTCTAATCCTGTATCAAACCAGGCACTACATCAGCACTGCCCCTGCTCACCACTGCCAAAGTCATCCTCCTGCTCGTCCTCCTCTCCAGAGCTGCCGGCAGCATCGAGCTCCTCGTCGCTGCCGCTGCCGCTGCTGCCGCCAGCGTCCTCCTCCACCTCCTCATCGCTGGGCCCCGCCTCGAAATCGTCCTCGGGCTCTGCGAGCAGTGACAAGACATTTGAGTATGCAGTCTGGCGCAAGGAAGCGGCAGGCGCGAACATGCGGGGCGGCGGGGAGCAAGCGAGCATCACCTGCGACGGGTAGGCGTTTCTTGCCCTTCAAAACAGCTGTCATGGTGGCTCTGGCTTGCACGATGCTGCTGCCGGGTGCTCAGTGCGTGAGGCTAAAGTCGAGGGCGGCGCAGGAGGGCTTGCTTATGCATGCAGCGCCTGCAAAGTATTGTATGTAGCCCTCCGATTTGCAAGACAGCGCGCAAGCGCCGCCAGACGCCCCAGCAGGCAGTGCGGAGGCGCATGCGACGGCGGCGGCGGCAGCGCCGGCAGCAGGAGGCCCAATAGCGCGATCCGCTGGCCTGCGGCCATCCCACAGTCCTGCGCATCATGGTGGCTGCAGTCACTGCCGCCCTTTCCCTGCAGCTGCAGGCGAGCGCGCAGGCCTCCAGCGCCTCCACCTCAGGGCGGCCCTGGGCGCCTCTGCGCCCCGTGGCCGTGCGCCAGCAGCTGGCTGCAGTGTCTGGACGGCGGCAGCGCGCGGCGGGCGGGCGCATGAGTGCCGCGGTGCAGGCGGTGGCGGCGGAGCCGGCGGTAGCTGCCAACGGCGCGACGGGTGCGTGCCAGCTTGACGTTTGGCGTGTTGTTGAGGGGCTGATAATTGCACTATGGAATGTAGAATGTGCTTGGGCTGGGCAATGCCACTGAAAGCAGCCTGCTGTTGCCCTTGAGGTCCTGCTGTTGCTGTGTTTGCTACGCCTGTTGCCAGCCGACACTCCAGGCTGCACCAGCCAGCCTGCAAGTCCTGCTTGCGCTGCAACTGCTTGTCTGCTGCTGCGCTGTGCCTGCAGCCCGCGTGGCCACTGTCTCTCGGCAGACCAAGGAGACGAGCGTCAAGGTGACGATCAATCTGGACGGCACCGGCAAGTGCCACTCCAAGACGCAGGTGGGTTTTGTGCGTGCATGGCTGGGGTACATTTGGTGCTTGTGTGCTGTAGCTGCATGTAGGAACGGTGCCGCATTGGCATTGCAAGTGCCACTCCAAGACGCAGGTAAGGGGTGCACGTACTCTGGCGCATGTGCGGGGCATGACTGTTTGGGTTGCTTTCAATTTGGATCATTTGTCTGAGTCACATTTCCCATACTTGTCTGCAGATCCCTTTCCTCGACCACATGATGGACCAGCTGGCGTCGCACGGCCTGTTTGATGTCACGTGAGGCATTGCTGCGGGCGGGGTAGCAAGTACAAAGTCGGTTGCGGGGGGCCGCTTTGGCATCACGTATGGCAGCGGGATGCAGCAGGAACGCGCGACAGGCATCCCTGCGTGCGCTGCCAACAAATGCCGGCGGTTGCAGGTCACTTGGCGTATGTTTGGACAACCTGGAAGACACCATCGTGCTCTGACGTTGCACTGACTTTGGAGCATGCTTGCTAATGACAACTGTGCAGTGTGGAGGCGGAGGGCGACACCTGGATCGACGACCACCACACCAACGAGGACATTGCCCTGGCGCTGGGCACTGCCCTGTCCCAGGTGCGGCAGCAGCGTGCTTACTGCACCACTGTACCTGTTCACCTGCCGCACACATGCACACTTGTTCCCTTTTAGGCCTGCTCAGCCTTCTTCTGTGCTGCCCTGCTCAGCGCATCGATGCTCACCCTGTTTGCTTGCCCTGCCTTGCCTGCAGGCGCTGGGCGACCGCAAGGGCATCCACCGCTTTGGCGACTTCACAGGTGAGGGCTTGTCACTTTGGTTTTGTCGCTGTTGGCTGCAAGCTGCAAGTCTGCAAGCCGCTGCTAAGCTGATGGTGATCTGCAGTTTCACTGTGCCCTGTCCGTTGCACCTGCGTGCCGGCCCATGCTGGCTGCCTGCCCTCTGTGTTTCTGCACTGTAGCCCCGCTGGACCAGGCACCCATCCACTCAGCTGCTCTGCTCTCTCCTGCATTGCTGATTGGCCTCCAACCTCACTCCTTGGTGCCTCTCCGTTGCAGCCGCTGGACGAGGCACCCATCCAGTCAGCTGCCCTGCTCTCGCCTGCTTTCCTGGATGGTGCCTAATCTTCTTACCTTGGCATCATCTATGCTGCAGCCCCGCTGGACGAGGCGCTCATTCACGTGGTGCTGGACCTTTCGGGGCGGCCACACCTCAGGTGCGTGCGCTGAGCTGGAACGGGCGCATCTTTGGATGCGTCGGCCGGCTGCATGGAGCAGCCGGCACATTGAGCTTGCCTCTATGGTGTGCGTCCGAAGGCCAACCATGTGATGTGCTCCCCGCCTGCGCCCGCCTCGACTGCAGCTGCGGCCTGGAGCTGCCCACGGAGCGGATAGGCAGCTACGAGACGCAGCTGGTGGAGCACTTTTTCCAGTCCCTGGCCAACACCAGCGGCATGACGCTGCACATCCGGCAGGCGAGCCCTGGCAGTTGGGGCTGTTTGTCAGAGCTACTTTAAGCTGCCTCGATGCTGCTCGCCGCTGCTTTGTGTCCAGATTTAGCGGCATGGGGTTGCCCATGCTGCGCGCTGGATGCCCATGCTGCGTGCCGGCAGCGGGCTTGCACTGACGTAAGAGGTGGCGAAGCAATGTGCGCGTGTCGCCACCCTGTGTGGCACCCGCTGCATGTTTGCTGGGCCTGCGGTCAATCCGTCGCGGCTGCCACTTCCCTGCCGCAGCTGGCGGGCAAGGACAGCCACCGAATCGTGATGGCTTGTTGCTTACCAATATTACCTTACTCCCTCACCGCTGCCGCAGCTGGCGGGCAAGAACAGCCACCACATTGTGGAGGCGACCTTCAAGGCGTTTGCTCGGGCGCTGCGCCACGCGTGCGAGACCGACCCCCGCCGCGCCGGCACCATCGCCAGCAGCAAGGGCGTGCTGACGCAGCAGTGAGGCAGGCAGCAGGCCGGCTGAATGCCCGACGCAAGTGTCTGGTGCACCGGCAGGAGCGGCACAGTAGCAGCTGGCTCGAGCGTGGCGGCGTGCCCAGAGCCATGTGCCATTCCAAAGCAGTGACCTTCTCTTGTACTTGATCCCCACAGTTGAAACTCAAATCCTTGCCCAGCCCCTGTGCTCTGTAATATGCGTCTGTTGTGAGCAAGGCAATGGCAGGGGTCTGGTTGAGCATAGCAAATAGCGATCTGCCAGAAAGCCGGCCGGCAGCGCGGCCACCAGCTGGGCAATGCCGTTGAGGCCCTGCGGCGGCGGCAGGCAGGCAATGGGTGTGGTGGTGGCTTGCAACGTGGACGGCAGGAGGGTGGTGCATGAAATCTGCACAGAAGCATGCATAGTATATATCCTGCAGCGACGCAGCATGCAGATGACCTCCAGAATGCAACTCCACATCCCAGCAGCACCCAGTCAGCCCAACAAACCACGCCCAGCCGAACCAAGCCCACCTGCACCAGGCCCACGGTTGTGTTGGACCCCGTCAGCAGGTAGAGGTCGGGTCCTGCCCGCGCCGCTTGGGCACCTGAACGGATTGAGCAGCAGCAGACATGATAGATGGGCGGGGAGCAGCAGCATCTGAGGTGCAGGGAGGGCGCTGACGCTGAAGCAGGGCAATGAGCGACACGCACAGTGCCATCACTTAGCGCAGGGAGGCCCACCGCCGCAGCTGCAGGCACGCACCACCCACCTGCTGCCCTCTGTCCACCAGCTCTCCCACACATGCCGTAAGGGGCGCTGGGTGCGGCGCAGGGCAAATGGAGACGCAATTCGGAGTGCCCAGGGTGCGGCCACGGCCTGCGTCTCGCGGATGGTGGCCCTCCCAGCATGCTCATGCACAAGGTTCCAGACACTTGACTGGGCGTGCCTGGACCGATCCTGCGGCGAATCCAGGCTGTTGCCGACGCATCCACCAGCCTTTCAGACTTGCCAGGAGGCGGAGAGGCGCTGAGCTCGGAGGCCAGCGGCGGCGAGCAACTTTGGGCGCCAGCGGGCGGGTTGCTGCGACAGGAGGGTGCACCACACCGCTCACAGACGCTGAGCAAAGGCCCAGGTGCGAGGGGCTTGCCGATGGCGACCATTTCCGCATTTGCTTCGCGGCCGCCGTCCAGGCGCCTTCCTGCGCAACCTTGAGATGGGTTGGGCAGTGCTGCAGCGCCCTAGCAATGCACCCTGGCCGCCGGCGCCTCAGCGGGACTTGACAAGGGGCTGCCGCCGCTCCTGCGCTGCCTGCCCGCGCGCCGCTTTCCGGGCCGTCATCACCTGCCGGGGTCCGCTCCTGCCGCAGGCCTGGCACGCAACCCGTAGCGTAACTCCACTCGGCGGAAGCACAGCGGCGCAGCCATGTTCTTCGGAGGCGGCTTCCCGGGCTTTGACATGCCCGGCGGGTTTGGCGGCGGCCCGCGCCGCGGCGGCGGCGGCCCGGTCAACAACTCCCGCTACTACGAAGTGCTGGGTGTGCCCAAGGATGCGGATGAGGCGACCATCAAGAAGGTGCGGAAGAGCCGCGGCCAGGCATGCAGACAAGGCCATGCTGCTGTGCACCCGCAAGTTCGGTTCTGCTGCCCGCCGAGCGCCCGGTGTGGCAGGCGCATGTCTTGCCGGGACAAAGCAGGCGCGCAGCACAGCAGCGAGCGCTTGCACACCCTGCCCCGCTGCCGCCGCTGCTGGGTGCTGCAGGCGCACCGCAAGGCGGCGCTGAAGCACCACCCGGACAAGGGCGGCGATGAGGAGAAGTTCAAGGAGGTGCGCTTTTTGACGAGTAAAAACACACCAGACAGACGTAACCAGCTGCGGGCATGGCTGTTGGCATTAGCTTGGAGATGGGTAGCAGTCCCTGCAGCGCATCTGCTCTCGTGCTGGAGCGGGAGCGTACGAGCGTGCAGCGGCGGCCTTGCACCTAACCAACAGCAACCACATGTGTGTTGTGGGCAGCCGGCGGCACTGTCTGGCATGCTGCTTATCACTGCTCTCTGCTCCGATGTGCTGTCCTACAGATCAACGAGGCGTATGATGTGCTGCGTGACTCTGAGAAGCGCCGCATCTACGACCAGGTCAGCAGCTGCAGCTGGGCGTGCACACTGCCGCCTGCCCTGCAATGCCCCTTAAATTTAGGCCTGCTTGGCGACTCTTGCTTGTGTCGCCCGTTTGGTTGCAGACGGTCATCATGCCGCACCGAGCGGCCGATGCGCATCAGGACCTGCACCCAACGCACTGGCTCACAGCTTGCTCTTTCCACAACTACTTGCAGTTTGGCGAGGTGGCGGTGAAGGGAGGAGCCATGCCAATAGATACCCGGAATCTGGCGCATTCTGCTCACCAGTCGCCGTGTTCATCACTACTTGCAGTTTGGCGAGGAGGCGGTGAAGGAGGGCATGGGCGGCGGCGGCGGCGGCCCCGCCGACATCTTTGACCTGTTCGGCATGGGCGGCGGTCGGCGCGGGTCGGCGCGCGAGCGCCGTTCCGAGGACGTGGTGCACAAGTGAGCAGACGCGCTGTGCCCGTTGTTGTGGTGTGTGCAGTGGCTTGTTTTGTGCCAGTGCTGCGGTGCGGTTTGGCGTGCTGATCCAGAGCTGGGAACCATCTCCATCTGGACAAGTGCCTCATTCGTGATGGCACACACTGGCTGCGTTGTTTCTGCGCCTCAACTTCAATGCTGCTGCCTTCCATGCCGCAGGATGAAGGTCAGCCTGGAGGAGATGTACAAGGGCAGCGTGCGCAAGCTGCAGATGACGCGCAGGTGCGTGGGCCTGCGGCTGGGTGCCGCATGGCTGGGATGGGTCTGTGCGCCTGCCTGGGATGTGTGTGTGGACACATGGTGCAGTGCGCAAGCTGCAGATGACGCGCGGGTGGGTGGGTGGGCCCGCTGCATGAGAGGGCTGCCTGGGGTCTGCTGGGTGCTGCCTGGGGTCTGCTGGGTGCTGCCTGGGGTCTGCTGGGTGCTGCCTGGTGCGGAATGTTTCTGCACCTGCTTGCATGGGACAGCGCCTGCCTCCTGCCGGCATGCTGATTTGTCCCGCCGCACTGATTCTCCTGCAGCGTGAAGTGCGACAAGTGCAGCGGCAGCGGCAGCAAGAGCGGCAAGCGGTACACGTGCGAGGTGCGCTGCGCTGAACACATGCCGTGGTCGCGCTGTGCGGCACGCCAGACCAGGGACGGCGCAAGGCGCATGACGTTGCTGCCCACCACTCCGCCATTTCGTGCACACCTGCTTAACCTGCACCACACACACACACACGCACCGCTCACCCTGTGCCATTCCCCCCACCCACCCATCCACCCATGCAGACGTGCCACGGCAGCGGCGTTGAGATGAAGCTGCGCGCCCTGGGCCCCGGCATGGTGCAGCAGATCCAGCAGCGCTGCAGCCGCTGCGGCGGCGGCGGCTACTCCTGCCCGCCTGGCGACAAGTGCGGGCAGTGCGACGGCAAGGGCCTGGCGCCCGAGAAGAAGGTGTTCGAGGTGAGGCGCTGGCCCCACTTGATGAGGTGTTGCAGGTTTTGGCTGGGAATTTTGGAGGTGTGCTCGCTACACACGTAACGGCACCAGGCTTGCACCTGAGAAGGCGTTGGGAGCGCGACGTTGCTCTACCAGATTTTTGCTGCATGAGCGCAGGGCACTGGTTGCAAGCTCTCGCAGGCTTCCATGCGCAGCCTTGTTCCAAGGTCACATCCCATCCCGGCCCTGCTGAACTGCCACGCCTGACGCCACTGCCGCAGGTGCACATTGAGCCGGGCCACCGCCACGGCTCCAAGGTGGTGTTCCGCGGAGAGGCCGGCTCCGACTCCCCCGATGTGCTGCCTGGAGACCTGATCTTCATCCTGGAGCAGGTGCGACTGAACACCTACCTGACCGGGGGGTTGTTGGGTGTGGGCTGACACGACGAGGGCCGGGTCCCCGATGTGCTGCCTGGAGACCTGATCTTCATCCTGGAGCAGGTGCGACTGAACAGCTACCTTACGGGGGGTTGTTGGGTGTGGAAAGCTGACACAACCGGGGGCGGGTCCCCGAGGAGACCTGATCTTCATCCTGAAGCAGTGGGGACGTCTGCATGCAGTGCAGGAACTTGACTTGCGGTTTGCATGCTGCTGGTTGGGCACCCAGCAGAGCTGGCACTTGAGCTCACATCGGGCTTGCCACACTGCAAGTCAGCTTATTAAACTCTGCACCCTTGCCTCTATTACACTGCCGCAGAAGGAGCACGCGACGTTCAAGCGCATCGGCACCGACCTGTTCTTTGAGAAGACGGTGAGGGCTGGGGCAGTGCTGCACTGCTGCGGTAACGGCAGGCTTACGTCAAACTGCTTGGTTGGGCAGCCGCAGCAATGGTTCGCCTCAGCGAAGGCGGGTGAGGGCTTAGGCTGCTGTTGCCAGTCGGGCATGCGCAGGGGAGCATGGGCCAAGGGTTGCCACACTGCCTTACTCGAGCCGCTTACAGCTGGCTGCAGTTCTGTGAAGCGTTGTTGATTAATCTCCATGGCCGTTTTTTTCTGCAGGTGTCGCTGGTTGACGCGCTGTGCGGCGCGCACTTCCACCTGCCCCACCTGGACGAGCGCGTGCTGGAGGTGGGTTGGCAGGGGAGGCACGGCTGGCCAGCTCAAGTGCGGTCTGCCGGCTCCACTCTTGCAGCTGCATCCAGCTATTGGTCATTGATAGTTCCAATGTACACCAATCGTTGCCCTTGTCCCCACAGGTTGCGTCCACGGGCGTGATCAAGCCCGACTCGTGGGCGTGCATTTTCTTACCCTTGGCCCCATGATATCCTAATCGTCATCCCCCTCATCCCCCTTGGCGAACCCTGCAGGTGGCATCTACGGGCGTGATCAAGCCCGACTCGTGGGCGTGCATCAAGGGGGAGGGCATGCCGCTGCAGGGCCGCCCCTTTGACAAGGGCAACCTGTACATCCACTTCACGGGTGCGCTTGCCGGATGCTGGGCGTTTGCTTTTATGTTTTGGTTTGCTGAATGCTGGGCGACGTGTACATCCACTTCACGGGTGCGCTTGCCGGATGCTTGCCTGCTGGCTTGCCTGCTGCAGCTGCTTCAGGTTTGCAGGGGTGCTGGGCCAGCGTCGGCAGGGGGAGAATGCGGAGTGAGGGGGCGTCGAGCAGTGCTTGCTGTGCAGGGTCGCCAGGCTCGCTTGCGCCTCACCCTACACATCCCCCTCGCCCTGCCCTGCAGTGGAGCTCCCCGACTCAGTCAGTGCTGCCCAGGCGGCTGCTTTTCATCCCTAATGTCTAATCTTAGCGCCACGAACCTCTTCATTTGTGCTGCAGTGGAGTTCCCCGACTCGGTCAGCGCTGCCCAGGCGGAGGCGCTCAAGGCGGCCTTTGGCGGCCCCACGCCCAACGGCGCGGCTCCCATGGCCGAGGTGGGTGCTTGGGGCGCTTCTGTGGTCTGCCGTGCCTGGGTGGCGGGGGCTGAGGGAACATGTTGGCCACATCAGCGCCAAGGCCCATGGCAGCAGCAGCCAGCAGGGGCGCAGCTTGTTTCACCCCTGGTTGTGTTTCCACCCAGCACTGCACATGCTGCCCAGCTAACCGGCCACCTGCTTGTTGCTTCCCGCAGGTTGAGGAGGTGCGGCTGCAGCCGGTGGCCGACATAGAGCAGGAGATCAAGGCGCGGCGCGAGCAGGAGCGGCGCACAGGTGGGTGGAGGCAGCTGCAGGGCCGACTCACCAGCCAGCTGGAGGGGGCAAGGTCGACCCGACTGCATGCAGCTGACGCCTTGGCGAGTGGGCTGCCGGCAGCAGGCAGGCGTGCTGTGCTCACCCGCTTACCTTGCGGTCGCTTTGAAGCCAGCTCTAGCCCTCCAGCCCCCACCTGCCTGACCTCTTTTCTCCACTTGTCTGCTCCTGTTTCCCAGGCGCGGAGGCTTACGACAGCGACAGCGATGACGAGATCCGCGGCGGCCAGCGCGTGTCGTGCGCGCAGCAGTAAAGCGCCAGCTCAGCCTGCACGCGTGCCCCCATGCACCGGGGCAGTGCCGCGGCGGCACACAGCTAACTAGCTGCCAGGCCTGCAACGATACCGAGGGAAGAAAAGTTACACACCGCAGCGGCAGCAGCGGGGGCAGTTGATGCGGTGGGGGTAGCGCTGTACGCGCCTCCCGCCGGCACCTGCTGCCCCTGCCGCTTGCGTCCCCAGCTGCCACACCTCTCCTGTCCCACCCTTTTCAGTACGGCCGGGATGATCCCGGCCCCCAGATCCCTTTCATTAGCAACACCGTGCCTTCCCGCTTTGCTGCTCCTCGTCTTTTGTGCTCAAATCCCAGTCCCGTGCACATCACACCCCTGCCGGACTGCCACACATTCTTCCGTTGCTGTGCACAAACCCCCTTTTCAAGCCAGTAACGGGCATAGCCACCCCTGCCCAGCAGCCACCTAGCTACCACAATGCAACAGTACACACTGCAAGTTTTGCTGCGGAGGATGGCAGTGGGAGCGGGCGAGGCTGATGTGGCACGCTGGGCAGCGGCGGTGGTGGCGGAGGCGGCGGCCTTATTGTAGGCGTCTCACGGCCCGCCGCTGTCAATTCAGGGTCCTGCAGAGTCCTCACGCGTCCTCGGTGCGCCTGCACGCCCAACAAGGCGCAGTCAACCGCCCGCCAAACAACGCAACCAGGTGGACCTCGCGGGCTCTTGGAACATGGCGAAGGTGAGTGGCGTGGCAGCTGGGATAGATGGACCCCGGCCGATGTCAGCCCGCGCCGCCGCCGCTGTGCCGCCGCCGCCGCCGCCGCCGCCGCCGCCACCCAACTTCACAGCACATCTCCCTGACGTGACTTTTACACCCTCAGGTCGGCGCCATCTTCGCGTACCTGCTGTTTGGGATGAGCTGGTGCAGCTTCGTCATCATGCTGGGCGGCGTGATCGGCATGCAGGCCAAGTGCGGCGGCTATCTGGGGCACACATTCCGCATCCCTGGAGAGAAAGGAGAGGCGGACGAGATCAAGATTGTGGTGAGCTATGGGCGGATGGGATTTGAAGTTGGACGTAATGGGATATGTGCAAATGGCAGGGGCGGTCTCACCACCTCCTTCAACCCCAACTGCAGGAGGGCTGCAATGCCACCGACACAACCGCCTTCATCTGGTGGTGAGCTAAGCCTGGGCCGTCAATCCTACGGCAGCCACGTCTGCACAAACGTGCTTGCTACAGCGGCGGACGCGCTGAATGGCGCTGATACGGCGCGTCACCCAGTTGCATGCTTGTCCCTCCGTCGCAATGCCAACTGAGTCACCCCTCTTCTGATGGTTTCCTCCTGCAGGACGGTGTTCTTCGAGTTCTTCCTGCTCATCCTGTGCGTATGAAAGGGATGGCAGTTTGCATGGCCCGCCGCCGTCTGCTCAGCCAAGCAAACCTGCCTGCCTGTATGCCTGTGCCACGCAGTCGCATCCACCATGCCGCCAACCTGTCCACCTGCTGCAGGCTGTCGGTGGCCGAGTGCGGGCGCGTGCAGGGCCTGTACCTCACCAAGCAGCTCTTCCTGGCCATGGTGTCGGTGTGCCTCATGCTGGCCGCAGACCGCGCCAATGTGGTGAGTGGCGTGTGCTGGGGCTGCTCAGCAATCATGCTAAGCTGGGAAGCCTCACTAGACCAGCATTTCTCTCCAACCAAATCTGCTGAAGCACCCACCCATCTGGCTGGCATCACGCAGGTGGCTGCCACGTTTGATGGCGCGCTCAAGGCGTCCGCCCAGGCCACGCTTGCGGGACAAGTGGTGACAATCATTTGCAACCTGATCATGGCGAGTCTGCTGCCATGTGTCGCTTCTGCCTGCTGCACGTCCAATCCACTGCGAATGAGGGGCGCAGCTTGGCAGCAGAGCCTGGCTCGCTGCAGCAGCACCACAACAGCCCCTGCCATTCTGCACCTGCAAGTAACCACCTGCCCCAGCCTTGCGCCCTCCCCTCTCCTTCTCCGCAGCTGCTCCACTTTGGCGGCGAGATTGCGGAGATGCGCAAGCCGGTGCCCTATGGCGCGGACGACAAGCAGCTGCCCATGAGCGCCGCCAGCGACGCCATGCAAGTGCAGATGGCGGGCGTGCAGTCCGTCAGCGGGCCCACATTCCGGGCGGCAGAGAACCCATTCGTGTCCGTCTGATGCTGCTGCAGCGGCCGCCACCCCGGCTGCGGCGGCTGCCCAACGCTGACGTGTGCCCCGCCGCCCCTGCCTGCCGCAGGGGCGGCGGCGAGGGGCCCAACCAGAACCAGTGGGTCCAGGAGTTCAACCGCCTGGTGCAGGCGGGCACCGCTGACATGACAGCGCCCGTGGCCCCGCCAGAGAACCGCAAGGAGCACCGCAGCTTCAAGGCCGCAGCCGCCGCGCTGGGCGCCGGCAGCTGGCAGGCGTGACGATGAACGCACGGCCTTGTGCGCAAGGGCTGATATTTTTGTGTTGCTTGCGGTGCTGAACTCAATGGATCTATTGGGCGGGTGGCGTTGTCGGTGTAACGTGCTGAGAGAGTCGGCAGCAAGTGGACTTGCAAACGCAGCAAGGTGGCGGCGAGCGGCGGCAGCGGCGGTTGCGCACCGTGGTTGAGGCTGGGCAGCTGGAGGCCGGTGCATGCATTTTCTGAGCAGTCTGCCACTCAATCCTGGCTCACAGCAAGGGCTGGCGTGCCTCAGATGAAACAAGGTGCGGCTGCCTGTGCAGCTGGCTGCTCGCCTGGCTCCCCGTACGCCGCAGCGATTGTGCAAGATGATCAGGAGACGTCAGGCAAGCCGCCGATTATGCCGACATCCTGTGCACGCTGGCGGCATCCTTAAAGACCGGGACGGTCCGCTGCGGCCGGCTGTTTCACTTCCGTTCATGCAAGCTTGCAAAGCAGCGTGTTCACATCTACTTAGCACTCGAGGCGAGGCTGCAGGGAGGGCGCTATGCGCTGTCAAGCACTCCCCTGAGCAGCAGCGTGCCTGGGCGACGCCCCGCCTCCGGCACATGGGTGTCGACGGTCGAGCGATGGCGCTGGGCGCTGCAGCAGCCCTGGGCCTGACGCTCACCTGGCTGCACCGCCGCGGCAGCGCCGCTCGGCACCGCAGCGGCGGCGGCAACAACAACAACAATCACTGTAGAGGGGTGAAGCTTGTGCCCCGCGGCCGGCCGCTGGTGGCGCAGCCTGACGAAGTCTCGCTCGTCAGCTACAACATCCTTTGCGAGAGGTGCGCTGGGGAGGGCGGCAGTCAGCCAGTTGCGGCGGGTGCGCGCGCCGCCGCCGCCCCGATTCCCCTTGCGTCACCCCTGCCGCAGCACTGCGGGCGGTTCAGGTGCCTTCTTGTGTACCTTGCTACCTGGCCTGCACTCCTCAACCGCCGTGCCGCTGCTGTGCAGGTATGCCAATGCCCGGCGGCTGCCGCACGTGTTTGCGCAATACCTGGATCCCGACTTCCGCTGGGCGCGGCTGCAGGTGTGTGGAAGCACAAACTTAGCTGCTGGGTGTAGTGTAGTGTGCACGCGAGTACAGCTCTGTGAGCACAAGCTGAAGACGCCGGCTGCTGCTGACGCCCCTGCACCTGCTGACCTTCCGCGTCTGCTTTGCTTTGCTGCCGCCTCCTGTATCGGCCGCAGGTGGAGCTGGCTGCGTTTGGCTCCGATTTGATAGCATTACAAGAAGTGACGGTGGAAAAGTGAGCAGCACCAAATGGAGCATGGGATGCATCAGGCAGCAGCAGAGGGAGCAGGCGGCAAACCGGCAGCAGGAGTGTGCATGCTTGCTTCCTTGCACTGCTCAGTGCCCTTCGCTTGCTGCACCTTACAGGTGGCTGCAGCTGAGCGAGTATATGCGCAGCCTGGGCTACGAGGGGGTGGCACAAACAAAAGCGGCGGCAGGCGGCAGCGACTTCATGCTCGCCCTCTTTTATAGGCCGGTGAGTTCACTACTGAGTTCACTACTGTGCACCCAGCGCTTTTGAGAGATCACAACGGCGTTTTCTGTAAATGGCTCGCTGGCTGCAGGACAAGTTTGAGCTGCTGTGACATGAGCATGTTTGTTGCACCCATTCCGTGACAGTAAACTGTGGTTCTTGTTTACTTGCACTTGCTGGCTGCAGGACAAGTTTGAGCTGCTGTGGCACGAGGACCGCAGCCGTGCGCTGCTGGCGGCGCTGCGCTGCACAGCCAAGGGGCCGGCACTAGGCCAGGTCCGGCTACCTGCCGCTAGTGCTGCGCATTCTGCACCTCTGCTTTCGGCTTCTGCTGTCACTGGCCATGCAACCCGTTGGACCGCACCTGCGGCTGCACCGTGCCTTTGCTGCCTAGACTGCTGCCACCCAAGTCCCCTTCCACTTTTGCGCTCCAATCTTCCCCGCAGGTGCTGTGGGTGGCCAACGTGCATCTAGAGGGCTCGCCCTACCGCCCCAACGACCGGATATCGCAGCTCAAGCATGCGCTGCAGCGGCTGGAGGGGCACATGGGCGGGCGGAAAGGTGTGTGGGTGCACTTGCATGGGGGCGGGAGGGGCATAATGTGGGAGGGCAGGTGCGAGGGATGCGGCGGGCATTGGGCTGCAGATAAGCTTGATTTGGAGGGTGCAGGGTGAGGGCATCAGCAGCTGGGAAGCAACTCACTCATCCGCCCCACACTGCTGCTTGGCCCGCCATTAACCTTGCAGCGGCGGAGGCGGGTGACGTGGTGGTCCTCGGCGATTTCAATAGTGGGGAGTAAACATTCCTCTGCTTGTACTGCCGCCATCCCTTTGCAGTTGCGGAGGCAGGGGACGTGGTGGTGCTGGGCGACTTTAATAGCGAGGAGCAGGACAGCCCCTGCTGGCTGCTGCGCCGCGGGCGGCTAGAGCGGAATCACACTGACGCGTGCTGCCCGCAGGTGGGTGGGGTGCGGTGGTTGGTGCTTTACCTGTCCTCCTTCTGCTCGTGGTACCGGTCAGCAGCTGGTGTTGCTTTTAGTGCTGCTGACTGCTTGCTTCCGGTGGCTCTGGGCCACTCCCAAAGGCCCTGTGTACTGCTGACTGGCTGAATATCTCACTAGTTTCTCACTCTTCACTCACTCTTCTCTACGACCGTCCAGGTGCCCACCACCACGGTGAGCATCGCGCACTCCTTTGCGCTGAGGGAAGCCTACGAGTCGGCCAACTGCCGCCCGCCCTTCACGCGAAAGGTGATTGGTTGGGCTCACTGGCGGGGTGCATGCTGAGGCTGCAGGTCTGCTTGTGCGACGCGGTTGATTGCTCGTGCCCTGCGCTGCCTGAGACATCTTGTTGCAACACGCCACGCAGGCAGCTCAATCTTACCTCCGACTCAGCCCCACAACCAACACCCCAACTCCGCACTCCGCTTCCCCCAAACTCTGAACCCCTGCAGGTGGGCCGCGAGCACGCCGTGCTCGACTTCATCTGGGCGGCGCGGCACATGCCGCTGGTGGCGCTGCTGCGCCCGCTGCAGCAGGAGCTGCGCGAGCTGGTGAACAAGGTTTTCATGCCCAACCGCTGGCACCCCTCAGACCACCTGCCCATCGGCGCGGTGCTGCGGCTGAGCCCCACGCCGGCGGCGGGCGCGGCGGCGATGCGAGAAGAGGACGCCGGCAGCGAGGCGGGCAGCAGCGAGTATGCGCCCTCACTGCCCATGACGCCGAGGGAGCAGCCGCCCAGCTGAGCAGGCGTTGCGGCAGCAGCAGCAGCAGCGGCGGCAGCGAGCAGCGAAATGAATCCGCTGACCTGACGGGCCAGCGTAGGCAGCGGCGGCGGGCGCCGTCTGGCGCTCTGGTTGCACTGAATTTTTGACGTCCCGACATTCATGAATTTATCGTGCGTTGTGAGAGCGTGTAGAGCCATCTCAGGTTTGGGCGGGCGCCATGTGGCGGCATTCATCTGCGGTGCCAAACGGCGGGCAATGGCGCCCAGCCATGGCGCCATAAGGCGAGGGTTCGCGCCAAGGTGGCGCCAAATGGCGAGCCTGACTGTCTGCTGGCGCCAGTTGCCGCTTTGTGTCTCGCGCGCCATCTGGCACCGCAAGGGGCGCCAAAAGGCGACGCCTGCTGGCGCCATGGGGCAGCAAAGGGCGCTGCTTGCTGCCGCCGTGAAGACGCGCCCATGTGAAGAACGAGCAGGCGCAGCGGGTGTGTAGCGCTGCGCCACACAGGTCAGGCGCTGCGTGCGCTCTGGCCTCCAGTCGGCTTGGCCACAAGGCCAGCCAAGCTGCTGCATCAGGGACAGCAGCATTGATACTGCATACATGATTCTGCCAGTCCTTGGGCAGGCCTTTGGCTAGCCCGTCTTCTTCGCTTTCCCGTCCTGTCAATCACCGACCGAACCGCTACCGAGCACTGCCACCCATGCATTGCCTAGTTAGGTAGCTTACAGGTCATAGTAGCTGGCCCACCTTTTGTGAGACACAGCAGCCTACACCCCATCCCATACCAACTGCATTCAAGCCCTCACACTTTCTGCATCTCTCCTTGCATGTCCGTCAGCCTTTGCAGCCTTCTCATGCCTGCAGCGCCCTTAGCAGTTCATCAGATTCCCTAGCCAGCCTCCCCACTTGTAGGCATTCTGTGTCACCATCCATGCATTCAGGGCTGCAATGCCCTTTCATTGCACAGCAACCACGTAGTAACGCTGCATGGCATTTCAGAGGCCGGCGGTGCGCCGCCGGCAAGCCGGACGGCAGGGCACGGTGGGCGGGCGCAGCCGGGCCAGGTGGCATTTAGGGTTGCTTGTGGCAGTTGCGCCAGGAGGCGCCAGGAGGCAGCACTTATTGCTGTCGTGGAATGGCGGCAAGTGGCGCCCAGGCGGCGCCGCAGCCGAATGGCGGCAGGTGGCGGCGCAGCCAAATGGCGGCAGCTGGCGCCCAGAGCAGGCGCCAAATGCTGCCCCCGCCACCCTATTACGCCAAATGTCGCCTGTGTGGAATTGGCAGCAGATGGCGCCCGCCCAAACCTGAGATGGCTCCCCAGGCAGCCAGGGGCGGGCTCTGGGATGGTGCTCCGCACCCTCCTGTGCCTTGCGGTGCTGCTGGGCCCCGCGATGGCGCTTGATCGCTTGGATCTTTCGAAATCGGGCTGGCAGCTGGAAAACGCAGGCAGCCCAGCGGTGAACTTGGCCGACGTCCGCTTGCCTGCAAGCGTGCTGCCGGCCCTACACAGGGCAGGAATCGTTCAGGACCCGTTGTGGAGGTGGGCCGAACCCGAGGCCGCGCTGCCAACCCTCTAGGGTTTGCGCCGCCGCCGCTGCTGCTGCCGCCGCTGTGTGCCACGCTCTTTACGCCTGCGCTGCCCAAAACACCGGCACACGGGTTCTCACCTCCGCACTGCCCTTGCAGGTACAACGAGCGAGAGCTGCGCTGGGTGGCGCTGGACACCTGGACGTTCTCGCTGCAGTTTGACGCGCCACGCTCGCTGCTTTCGCACGCCGCGGTGCTGCTGCGCTGCGACGGCCTGGACACGGTTGCATCAATCGAGCTGAACGGCTCCCCTGTGGGTGCAGCTGTAAATGCGCACCGACCGCACTCCTACGATGTTACACAGCTGCTGGCAGAGGGACCCAACCGCCTGGCCATCCGGTTTGAGTCGGCAGCGGGCTACGCCGCAGCGCAGCGTGACGCGTACCCATACCCCGTGCCACACACTCAGCAAGTGGGGGCGGTGCCGGGATACAACTTCATTCGCAAGGCCGCCAGGCAAGCCAGTTTCCAGCTTGAATGGGTGTTATTGTTCTTCCTTGTGCCTGCATGTAAGGCAAGGGTCCAAGCGCAGTGCTTCCATACTTTGGTTAGGCTGAGTGCCATTGGTTTCTGCTCGACTTTCCTCACCGGCTGCTCGCCGCCCCTCCGCAGCGACTTTGGCTGGGACTGGGGCCCCGCCTTCCCGGCTGCCGGCATTACCGGAGGAGTGGAGCTGGTTGGCTACAGCACTGCAATGATAACTGGTGAGCAAGAATTTGACCTGGCATGAGCAAGAAGGAGACTGGGGTTGTGTCAGCTTGCCTGGGCTTGCAGGTTGCTGCCAGTAGGATACAGCACTGTCGTTTGCCCGTGAGGGCCCTGCCTCACCTGCTCCACTCAACATTCGCCGACCCACCCCACCCACCTTCTGCTCATGCTTGCCCTCACCCTCCCTGCTGACCCAGGCGTAGCGGTGCGCCAGCAGCACTTTACCAACGGCTCAGTGGCATTGGAAGTAGATGCACTGCTGCTGCCGCCGCCCGCAGCAGCTCTGCAGGCAGCTGGGCAGGCTGAGGAGCAGGGGAAGCTGCTGCTTGAGCTGACCAGCCCTGAGGGCGGCCAGCGGTGGACAGCGGAACAGGCAGTCAGCTTGGGCCCTGCCGGGCAGGCGGGGGTGTGTGACGCCGAGCAGCCGGCAGACGAGGCAGCGCCCGGTGGTGCGGCAGCGGCTGTGCCGCAGCCTGTGCGGGGAACGCTGAGGGTGCTAGTGGATCGACCACAGCTGTGGTGGCCCCACGACTTTGGCAGGCAGCCGCTCTACAGCCTGCAGGTGACGTACACCCCAGCCCAGCATGTCGGCGGCAGCGGTGCCGCCTCTCCTGCGGCAGAGGCTGTGCCCGCTCCTGCTGCAGAGGCGAGCGGGGAAGGTGCTAGCACCAGCAGCAGCAGCAGTGGCAGCGGCAGCAGCAGCACAGTTAGGCGGCGCATTGGCCTGCGACGGGCGGAGCTTGTGACTGAGCCGCTGCCTGGTGGTAGCGGGGAGACGTTCTTCTTCCGTGTGAATGGCCAGCCCGTGTACGCGCGAGGTGGGGAGCCTGGCAGGCGTGGGATGGGGGCGAGAGGAGTTACAGCAGGGCTGGGCTATATATAGGGTTCTTTGCACTCAGCTGCGCTGCTGCTCTGTCATTGATTGCCTGCTCCTGCTGCCGCATCTGCATGCAGGCGCCAACGTGGTGCCAGCCCATCTGTTTGAGAGCGAAGTCACGCCGGCCCGTCTACGGCGCCTGGTGGGGGACGCCAAAGCCGTGGGCATGAACTTGCTGCGGGTGAGTGCACTCAATCGGTTAAATGGCTCGCTTCATTCAACCGATTGCCTTGGGCATGAACATGCCGCGGGTGAGGTCGCATGCAACTGAAACAAAGTGTTGAAGTTGCAACGCACGGCGACACCTGCTTCGATGCCCCTGCACTGCCCGGCGCACTGCCATGTTGCACACACATCTCTGCATCCAGCGCATGGATCACACCATTCCCTCGCTGTGCAGGTGTGGGGCGGCGGCCGCTACATGGCGGATGCCTTTTACGATGCCTGCGACGAAGCGGGCATGCTGGTGTGGCAGGTGTGCATTGTGTTTTGTGCAGGGGGGCGATTATATCGGTGCAGCATCGGCGTCAGGCAGCAAGCTGGTCGGGCTGCTTTATACATACCTGCAGTTTAATCTTCTTCTTCTCGTTCACATCTTCCTTTTGCAGGAGGCCATGTTTGCGTGTGCGCCCTACCCAGCTGACGACGCCTTCCTCCGAGAGGTGGAATCTGCATTCTTTCGCTGTGGCTGCTTATCTTCGATGCATGAAGTGCAGCTCGCAGCTGCTTCGTAGTAGCCTGCCATTTGGCCAATTGGCGGTGCTGGGGCATGCATTGCCGTGCTGCGACGCCGCTGAGCTGCATGGCGCATGGGTGCTCTTCCCAGGTGTCTGTTTGCTTTTTGAGCCCCCATTGTACAATGCTGCAGGCTTGGCTGGAGGTGGGGCACCAGGCCGCTCGGCTCAGCAGCCACCCAAGCATCGCCATTTGGGGTGAGGCTTGGATTTAAACCTGAGGTATTCGGCTTCACCAGCCGGCATGCACACACTTTTCTGATCCACAACCATGCGTTGACCTGAACCCACTCAGCATGCCTCTGTACGCTTCTCCATCCATCCTACCTGCAGGCGGCAACAACGAGAACGAGGCATCCTTTGGCTGGTTCCCAGAGACTCTGGCCAACCGCCCGCTGTACGCTGTGGACTTCTCCCGCCTGTTTGTGGATGTTGTGCGTCAGGTCAGTTGCCTTGGGGCTGGCACATCAGAGAGGCAGGCGGATGGTCTGGTTTACTGCACTGAGCAGTGCTAGTGGCGGTTCTAAGACGTGGCAGAAACTTAATTGGAACTTATGCATTGAATATGCCCTCTCATTGTGCAGGCGGTGCTGCGAGTGGACCCAGCCATGCCCTTTGTGGACACCTCTCCCTCTAATGGCCTGCTGAGCGCAGCACCGTACGCCAAACGGTGCGGGCTTCCTTGGTGCCGACAGGCTGCAACTCAGCGGGGCTGCTGGATGGGTGCATCCATGTGAAGCATGGCTTGCCGTGCCAGACTTGTCGTTTAGCTGGCCAGCTGCCAAGCTTGCCTGCCGGTGTATGCATGTGACGGGTTGCTGATGCCCCATTTGCCTCGCTTGCCTGTTGCTCCTTGCAGGTGGGGCGATGTGTCCGACCCAAGATTTGGCGACGTGAGCAGGCGGGCTGGGATGCTTTGGGCACGCAGTCATGCCGCACTGCAGCAGCCACCGCCAGCAGCAGCAGCAGCAGCAGCAGCAGAAGCAGAAGCTCTTGTTGGTTTTCAGCATACAGATGGCTGGCATTGGCTTGATAACGACGGCCTTTGCAAGCGCGTCAGCGCCTGGCGCCCAACTGGACGGTGCCCAATGGCTGCTGCAGGTCCACTTTTATGACTACCAAGGGCGGCGCGCTCATTGCAGGACACCTCAATCAGTCAAAACACCTCCCAGTACTTGTTTTGCCACAGGTCCATTTCTATGACTACCAGGGCGACGCATTCGATCCGGCCACCTACCCTCCCGCCAAATTTGTCTCCGAGTACGGCTTCATGTCCCTGCCCTCCTTTGCTGGTGAGCTCCAACTGCTTTCACCACTTTGACATGTTGCCCATCTGGTGCAATTCGTGGAATGTGTGCTCCCTGCCCCTCCCAGCCCTGTAAGGCAGCCTGCCGCCCTCTGTGTGTCCATGCCATGCAGCCTATCGCAGGGAGACGGCCCCGGAGGACTGGAGCCTGTCTGCCCCCATGACAGCCTACCGCATGCGCCACGCAAACGGCCTCGAGGAAATGGAAGCTCAGATGCAGCGCCACTTCCTGTCGCAGCCGGTCCTGCCAGCCACACAGCAGGCGCAGCAGCAGGCGCAGCAGCAGCAGCAGCAGCAGCAGCAGCCTGCCTCCGCAGAGCAGCCATCTGTGCAGCTGACGCGGGAGCAGGCACTAGCAGCACTTGCAGCCGGGCATGATACACTCGTATCCGTCTACAAGTCTGCCCAGGCAGAGGGCCGCGACGCGCTTGCTGCCACAGAAGCAACGGCCATGGAGCTCATGCTGAACGCTTCGCACACGGGCAGCAGCGGTGCCGTCGCCGCAGCGAGCAGCACTGCTGCTGCCCCACAGGCAGAGCAGCAGCAGCAGGCACAACAGCAGGCGCAGCAGCAGGTGCAGGAGCCGCCTGAGCAGCGGCGCTTCCGGGCCTTCACCTACCTGTCGCAGCTGCAGCAGGGGCTGGCTTACCAGACCGCCATCCAGCAGTGGAGGCGCAACAAGGCGGACCGACAGGCCAGGGTGAGTCCAGTATGATTGCATCCCTATGGCATCCCTATGGCCCCTATGCTGAAAGGGTGGGGCAATTGTGCGCCGCCTCGCCCCAGCTACGGACTTTCCACTCATGCTGCAACCACTCACGAGAGCACAGTTTCCAGTTCTGCCATACCGCTTCCCATCCGGTTGCACTCGCGGCCCTTCAGCTTCTGCGTATTGCCCGCCTCCTTGGCGCAGACCATGGGCGTGCTGCATTCCTCATTTGATGGGCCAGCTCACATGGGCAAACCACAGCTCTTTTCCTGCCTCTTTTGGCGCAGACCATGGGCGTGCTGTACTGGCAGCTGAACGACGTCTGGCAGGTGCGCTATAGCTAGAGCTGAGCACTTTGTCCGCTGGCCGTATGCACCGCTCCGAGGCGCTCAGGAAGCCAGCTGGCCTCTCGCTGCCGCCGCCGCCACTTCCCCTCCCGGTGTTGCGGGATCTCCCTAACGCACACCCCTCCCTGATTCGTGTTCCATTCGCACCCAGGGCCCCTCTTGGAGCTCCATCAATGCTGACGGCAGCTGGCGCCTGGTGCACCACATGGCAGCAGAGTTCTTCCGATCCGTGCTGGTCAGGTGGGCGCGGTTTGACAGTGCTCCCCCGACAGCGCCCACGATTGACAGGGAGGCCATGTTTCTGACGCATGCAAGGGATAAAACCCAGGGAGCAGCTTTGATCTTGCTCTTGCGCACTGTACGCTGCCGAGGCTGCTGCAGCACCCTGCGTGCAGCTGCTCATGAGTGTTGCGATTAGCAGCGCTGCTCTTGCCTGCCGAACCTTGCTGTGCAGCGGCGTCAAGGCAGCAGATGGCAGTACGATTGAAGTGCACCTCACCAATGACTTGCCGGTGGGAGTGACTGGTGAGCTGCACTGCTCATCTTTCACTTAACAAGCCCGAGAGGCGGCTACAGGGCAGGCCGGATTTCTCCAGCCAGGAGGCTTGGTAATCACCCTGCGGTGCGTAGCAGTTGCCGCACACTGTGCCGGCGTGTTTCTCAGCCCTCGCCCCAACCCTGGCTCCTCTCTCACAGGCACCCTTACGGTCAACGCCGTCCCATTTGCCGCCACCCGCCCCGACCAAGTGGTGCCGCTGCTTCGCTTGGACACCTCGTTCATTGCCGGCTATGCCAGCCGCCGCGCCTGGGCAGCCAGCATCCGCACTGACGTGCTGCCCACTGTTGGAGACATTGCCACAGTGAACACGAGCAGCGGCGGCAGCGGCGGCGGCAGCGGCAGCAGGAGGGTGGTGGCTGCAGAGGGAGGCAGGGCTAGCAGCGATGGTTCCAGCAGCAGCACCGCCAGCAGCGGCAGCCGGCCGGCTGAGGCAGCAGACGTCTTCCTGCGCCTGCGCTTCTGCCCCACTGGAGTCCAGCAGCAGGCTGTGGCGGAGTGGGCCACTGAGCCTCCACCCAACCCCTTCGGATCAGGCAACAGTGGCGCAGCAGCTGCGGCAGGCAGCCAGCCGCAGCTGGTGCTGGGCAGCAGCGGCACTCCAGCAGCAGAGCGGGCAGCAGCCGCCAGCGACGGCGGCAGTCCGGGCGGCCAGGGCAGCGGCAGCCCAGGCAGCCAGGCCTGTGCGGATCTGCTGCTGTCGCTGCCACCTGGCGTCAGCGAGGCGGAATGTGAGGCTGCCCGCCGCCTGCTGCAGTGCAGCGAGAGCCTGCTGCTCCTCACAGATCTGAAAGATGCTCGCATGGCGGCAGCCAACGTCACCGCTTCCCTGCTGCCTGCTCCTCTGAGCGGCGGCAGTGGGGACAGCGGTGGCGATGGTGGCAGCAGCGGGAGTGCGGCCAGCAGCCCCAGCAGCAGTGAGGTCAGTGCTGGCAACAGCAGCGGCAGCAGCTCAGCCCAGGGCTTTGCAGTTGGCCTGAGCAGCGATGCCGTGGCTCTGTTTGTGGCTGTGGAGGCTGAGCAGCAGGTGGGGCGCTTCAATGCCTCCGCCCTGCTGCTGCTGCCCTGGGAGCCTCAGACTGTGCAGTTCCTGCCAATCGAAGAGCCTGGGGCTGGGGCTGAGATGCCTGGGAGCAGCCGGGCGGCGGCGCAGCCAGCAGCCGAGGCAGGACAGCCAGCGGCCGAAGCAAGGCAGGCGGCTGTTGAGGCAGCACCGCCCGGCCCGGCAGCAGAGGCAGGCGGAATCTCAGCTGGCAGCAGCAGCAGCGGCGGCAGTGAGGAGGCGCCAGTGGTGCGCACTTACTGGCTGCAGCAAGAGCTGGCAGCTCTGGGAGAGATGCCAAAAGCAGCAGCAGAGGGCGGAGCGGAGGCGGCAGCAAGCAGGGGTGCCCGCTCGTGTGCGGCGCCTGCATGGGCGGCCGCTGCCCTCGGCTCCCTGCTTTGCCTGTTGCTTTAGATGGATGGATGCGTTGTCATGAGCTCTGCTGTATAGCTTGCATAGAACTGTTTTGTGACTGGGCAGTGCAATGCCATGGCAGCTTTGGCATGATGCTGGAAGCAGCAGCTGGCTCCAAATGCATGCCGATCTTGCCGAGCCAGATGGCAGCAATGCAGGGCCAGCACCGGCATGAATGGCCACCATCTATTTAACTCCTGGGAAGAAAGCAAAGCATGCTTGCCTCGCTGTCCTGCACTTGCTCGTCGGTCCGTCCGCTGCTGATGCGGGCGCGGAACCTTTGACACATCGCTTATCCCTCCTGCTGTGTGTCTTTTGTCCCAGCTTTTCTTCGCCAAGCAAGCTCTGACTCCCACTCCCAGATGAAGGGCGCACGGGTGTCCGCAACGGCAGGGGCGCTGCTCGCCCTCGCACTCCTCTGCTTCAGCGCCCCCGCAGCAGCCGCAAGGGCTCCAGGCAGACGCCAGCTACGTGGCCAGGTCCCGCAGCAGCCCGCAGCACCTTCAGCGGCAGCGGCAGCGGCACCGCCGGCGGTGGCGTCTCCCCTTAGCGAGCGGCCGCTCAACGCCACCCCGCCTGCCGGCCTGACCGAGTGCGAGGCGCTCGTGGAGAGCCTGCAGAACGACTGCACAGTCAGGTCTGTTTCGGCGGGTGGCTGGTGCACTTGGATTCTGGTTGCTTCGCCACTTATGCACCCTTTCGCTTCTTCTGGCCCAGCATGCACACCAACGCCTCCTTTCTGCCCTCCTCCGCCTGCCTGCCTGCAGCATTGACAGAATCGCGATGATGGGCTACGGCCGGGGAGCAGACGGCCCGCCAACCGCTCGCCAGGCTGCCACCGTTTTAGCGGCGCTGCAATCCGCTGGCCTGCCGCCACGCAAGTGAGCTGTGGGGCTCCTGCATTCTCTTTGCATGTGCAAAGGCGTGGCAGATGTTCAGGTCTTGGCGCTTCGTTTGGCATGCTGGGCTGGGCTGAGCACATTCTTGCTGGTCACCAGACACTGCTGCGCACCTCACCCCCACCCCTCTGCACCGCCCAAACCTGCCGCAGGTGCTGCGTCACCGCCGCGGCCTTCTCAGCCTCCGACTGTGTCTGCAACCCTGAGATGGATCCTCACCTGCACAACTGGCTGAACGAGCAGGCCGGGGTGGAGTTTGAGTTTGTGCAAGGCGCTCTCGCCATTCTGGACATGGCAGAAACGTGCAGCAACCCGGTGCCGCCATGCCTGGCGATCGTTGGCGTGCACGCGCAGGATGGCACCCGCTGAGCTGGATTATTCAGTTCAGCAGCCAAGCATAACCATTAAGCCTGATAGTGGTTCATCCTTGTCCAATGCCGGAAAGCTGCATTGATACTGCAGCACGCTGTGTGTTTCCCTCCACCCACTTACTCTGCCCAGGTGCCACCCACTGAACCTCACGCCCAAATCAAATGAACGGACGACCAACTTTGCAACTGCAACTCTGAATGTTTATTAGGCGCCCGATTTTGCGCCGGGCCGCCCTTTCATCTGCATTGCCCTAGACCGCCCTTGTCCTACCGTTCCGTTTGTTTTAGCTTGCCTGCTTGCCTGCACCAGCCTGTCCCATGCATGCTCCCTCTGATACAAAGTTTTAGCAAGTACACAGGAGAAGGGAAACGCGGATGGGTGGCGGTGGGGAACAAATGCCAGTGCGGTCAAAAAAGTCGGTTCTAAACGGCGCTCCCAGGAGCGGCGCCTGGCTCACGGGTGGTTGATTCAGAAAGAAAGCTGCTGCTGATACTGCTGCGGCTGCTAGTTGTGCTGCTGCTGCCGGTGTTGCTGCCGGCGCTGATACGAGGTGGGTTGACATAATGGCGCCATTTGCTGCACGCCGCCGCTGCTGCTGGCTCCTGCTGCTGCTGCGTTCTGCCGCCTACTGCACGCCCGCCCAGCGCGCCATGTCGATAAACTGCTCTTGGCTGCTGCGGGGTGTCTCCCGTTGCAGGCTGCCGCTGCTGGCTGCTCACTGCACGCCCGCCCAGCGCGCCATGTCGATGAAGTTCTCCCCGCCCACCACGTTGTTGGCAAAGCGGATGACCAGGGTGGTGAAGTAGGCGGCCGCGGGGATGCGGCGCGCGATGGTCTGCGGGTGGGGTGGACAGGTGGGTAGGCAGGTGGGCGGGTGCGTGGTTGGGAACAATTGGTGCGGCTGGTCGCTGCGTCATGCGCAAATCGAGAGGGGCCAAGCGTGCCAGAAGGTGCCGCCGCGATCGACGGCGTTGGGCTGCAGCGTCCGGCCACGGCACCGGGAGCACACACCGAGCAGCACACATTTAGCCACCCTCACCTCGTCGACCAGGCGCTCCAGGCCAAACACAATCTGGTAGCGGGTGTTGGAGGACAGGCCCTGCGGAAAAGCGAGGCGGCGGGTGGGGCTTAAGTGGGAAGAGGTGAGCAGGGTGCCCGCTCGCCTTCTAAACGCGGCCGCGCCCAGGCAAGACACAGATGCACACACAAACCACGCCGTGTTGTACAGGGTGAAGGTGTACATGCAATGCGCACCATGAACATGCTCCACATAAACCAGGCAGAGTTGAGCAGGGTGAACAAACAGTCAACAGCAGGTGAACAAAAGACCCGCACAACTTGCGCACCATGAACATGCCCCACACGAGCGAGGTGCGCACGAGGGGCGGCACCGCCACGTCGTGCTCGCTGGCGCCGCCATACCTGCGGCAGGGACACGGGACAGCATTGTTGGTGTAGCGAGATTTTGGAGAGCTCAGCTTTTGGTCCAGCTCAGCACGATGGGAGACATGAAGCTGCAGCTCGGCGAGGGCTCAACGGCACATGGTACAACCAGGCCGCCCCGCGCTCCCAGTGAGTACGCACTTGCGCTTGAGCAGCATGATGGAGTTTGCCAGGCCCTGGCCGATGAAGCCGCACACAATGCCGGCTGCGGCGGTGGAGGAGCAGGGCAGCAAACAATTTCAACACATGAGCACCCCCGCAGCTGCCACGTAAATGCGCCAGACATGACCACAACTCAGCAGCACTGCCAGCCAGTTTTTGCGGCAGTTCACGTGCCCCACAGCCGCTCATGAACAACAGCCCATTAAGGCCCCGCCCATCGAGTGAATGCTCCAGCCCCAGCTTGACGTAGGTGGCTGTACCCAGGAGCGTACCGGCAACAGTACCCACCGCCCAAACAACAGCTCAGCCAACAGCAACCACCCACCCAGCGAGTGCTCCAGGCCCAGCTTGATACAACGGGCAGCAGCGCCAAGCAAACCCTCTACAGCTGTACCAAACAGCCTCTTAGAAAATACAAACAGCCTCGACTCACCCAACGAGTACTCCAGGCCCAGCTTGACGTAGGTGGCTGCACGGTCGCCCACGCCCCACTTGCGCCCCGGCTGGCTCTTCTGGAACACCGCGCTGGGCAGGCCGCCCAGGTAGCGCTTCAGGCCGCTCACTGCAGGGAAGGAGGAAGGACAGGAAAGGAAACAGACATGAAATCAGCACATGTGCAGTGGTCACAAGGGGCTGAGGCAGGCCTCCCAGGTAGCCCTTTAGGCCGCTCACTGCAGGGAAGGAAATGAATGCAAGCGGGCAGGGGTACACAGGGCTACACGCCATGTGTGGGGTGGTGAGCTGAGGCTGCGTAGGCCGCCCAGGTAGCGCTTCAGCTTGACCGCCTGGCACCCCTCGCCAATCGCACCTGCTTGGGCCGTCTTGCGGCCGGGCTGGGCCACTGGCGCAATCAGCGTGACCAGCACCACGTCCAGCACCAGGCCCACCTGCAGCAGGAGAATAAGTGAGGTGAGGCAAACATGGGCACGCAGTGTTGTGCAACAGCATGTCGAGCCACCTGCCCAATGCGCGTGTGACCAGCAGGCATGTCGCCTCGGCAGGCGCTGCCCGAAGGTGTCGATCATATGCAACACAGCTGATACCACAGCTGGGCAATGATTGCTTGACGCACCAGAAGGTCGGACAGGTAGAACTCAAACTCGGACCAGAACTCGTCGCCGCGCTTGCGCACCTCGGCCACCGTGGCGCAGGCTGGAGGGAGAGGGCAGAAGGGGGGCGGGTGTGGGGCAGGGCACATAAGTGGACATGGAGTGCATGCAGGAGGGAGCAGACATGCATGGCATGCCAGTCCACACATCACCACCGCAAGGCAAGGGCGCACACAGCAGCAGCTTGAGTGCAGCCTGCTCAGCACATTTACAATCAGTGCAGCTGCCGCTGCACATGTCCAACCACCCTATCCTGCCAGCAGCGCACCCGAGTCGATGGCCACCTCCGCCCAGACCTTGAAGAAGAAGAGGCGGTCGGCAATCAGGCGGTCGCGGAAGGCGGGCAGCGCCTTGACCAGCCAGCTGGTGAGGAAGCCGCCGCTGGCCAGCTTGCAGTACGTGTCCAGAACCGCGGCGCGCAGGCCGCCGCTGGCTGCCGCAGCAGCAAAGTCCTCGGGCAGGGACACACCCTTGGCTGCCGCCAGCTCCTGGGCCTGCAACAGGGATGGCGAGTGAGGTGGCGAGCAGGTGGGTGCTGGGCGGTGCAGGGTAAGAGGGAAGCAGGGTAGTTGCGGCAGCGGGCGGCCGCATGGCTGCACAAAGCGGTGGCTCGTGCATGGCAGGTGTGGGCAGCAGGCACAGGCCGGCCCGCAACCCAGCAACATGCATGGCCACTGCCGAGCCTGCAATGGCAGCATCGAGGAGAAGTATCCATGCATGAGCAGTCTCGCCACTGCATACAAAAACCTGCCTGCTGCAGGTCCAGGAACTCCTCGTTGTCGTCGTCGCTGCTGCTCTCGCCATTGCCGCCGCTGCCGCCAGCGCCGCCGCCCGAGCCGCCTCCGGCCGCGCCGCTGCCGCCAGTGTCGCCGCCGCCGGTGGCCGTGCACAAACAGCTGGGCTCCTGCTCAGCGGGCTGCGCCAGGCCAAATGCTGCGGAGACGCTAGGGGCGGGAGCTGCACTGAGCGCCGCGGCAGCGCCCTCGGCGCCCCGCCCGCTGGTGCCCGCCGCCGCGCCGGCAGCCTGGGCGTTGACCGTCACGACCAGGCGCTGCAGATGGATGGTGTGGGGATCGTGAGCATGAGGAGGAGGCGGCAGGGTCGCGGGCGAGCGAGCAAGGGCCAACTGCCAGGGCTGGGAGGCCCTGCCCTGGCGCACCTGGGGCCTGCCGCATGGCCGGCGCTGGGCCTGGGCGCCGCCCAGGCCGCTGCGAATCTGCAGGAGGCCGCCCGCCTGCATAGCCCGCTCAGCCGCCGGGTCGGGAGGGCAGCGGGTGCTTGCTTCCGTTTGTGGGCGCCCGCTGCAGTGCCGGGCAGTCGCGCACAATGCGCAGGGGCCCGCGATCGCTGCTGGGAGCAACCCCCTGCGCGCCATGCATGTCGAGGTGGCAGGGTGCTCGGCGGCCGCCATCGCTCGCACCAGCGCGCCCGGGGCATTGCCAGGGATCGCGCGATCGCATCAGCCAATAGCCGCGGCAGCAGGGGACGCCTCAGCAAGCTTCCAAGCGTATGAGGCGCGTTCTGCCGCTGCCGCTGCTGCCTGGCATTCATCGGTGCATTTGCAGTCCATCAGCGATGCGCTCGCAGCTGCAGGCGCCGCCCTGACGCCCGCCGCCCCCCGCCCCGCCCCCTCCCTCGCTTGCAGCCAAAAAGAAGAGAAGCCCCAGCTTGCGTGAGTGCGGGACTTTGGGGTCAAGCCGTCGCCGGCGCCTGATCGTCGCCAATGGCGGCAGGAAGCACTTGTTTGTGCTCCCTCGCTCCTGCTGACTGCCCCTGGCCATTGCCATGCCCTTCTCGCAGTGGCGTGCGCATCAGGACCCGCAAGCGGAACATCGTCGTCCCGCACGACCCCCAGGTGCGGGCGGCGGCGGCGGCGGCGAGCGCTGCTTATGCCCTCGCTCCAGCCTGCTCTGCGCCCGCTAGCTGCCAACTGGCATCCTCTTACTTCCGTTGCCCGCAGTCCTTTGCCGATGCGCTGATCATCATCATTGACGACGCCCGGGAGGGGCTGGAGGAGGGCGACCGCGCCAACGTGGCCAAGGTGCTGGACGCGGCCAACAAGGCAAGCATTACCTGCGTGATTCGGTTCCACACTGCTAGCTATTGTTTCATGCAGGTCATCGTTGCGGCAGAGGTCTGCTACGCTGCTGCTGCCGCTGCTGCTCCTGCTGCCGCTGCTGCTGCTCGTGACAGCCGCACAATGCGTCCTGACACGTTATCCTGCCCAACCAGCTGGTGTTGCTGAACGCGGAGCTGTTGGTTGTTGCCGAGCGGCTGCCTGCGCTGCACATTCCGTCTGCCAGCCGCTGTGGCCGCGTAACACACCATGCATTTGCCTGCAGACACTGGATGTTGCTGAGCTATTGCTGAGCTGAACTGCTCGCGCCACAGCGACGCGCTGTTTGAGTTGCTTACAACCCGTGCTGCTGTGTCTTACAGCGCAAGCCATGTTGCGTCTCTTGATGCAGACGCTGGACGTTGCGGACGTTGCGGAGCTGGACTTCTCTCGCTACGGTGACACGCTGTTCGAGGTCGCGTTTGTGGGTGCGCGCCTGACCACCGGCGGCAGCGTGGCGACCGAGGGCAAGAAGCTGGACATCAATGTGAGCTGTTTATGAACATAGTTAGCTTGCTCGGGTTCTGCACCACTGGCCGCAGTGTGGCTGCATGGCAATCGTTGCATGCTGCACACACTTTGCAAGTTGAATTGCATGCCGTACAGCACGCGGCGCTGCCGGTGCTGGAGTGTTGGCTGAGAACAGGCTGCGGCACTTCAGTACATGCTGAGCCTATGCGACACTCTTTAGCTGGTATCATTGCTTGGGCTACTAGCGCTGCTGCCTAGAGTTATTCAGCCTTGCACTTCCTGCTGAGCCTGGTGCTGCGCTGCTGCCCATGCTGTGGCCTGCTGCCCTTGCTGCTGTGTGGACCTTGGCTTGTTCCTGCCTCCGCAGCTCAGTAGCAGCATGCTTGCCCAGATAAACACACAGCCTTGCCCTCCCACTGCTCCGCTTCGCTGCCTGCTCTCATGCCTACTTGTGCCCTGTGCTCATGCCCTGCTGCTTGTTGCACATCTGCTCGTGCCCGCAGGTGCTGGCGTGCCCGGCGGATGCGGAGGCCATCCTGCCCTGGATCAAGTGGTTCCAGTCCATGATCCGGTGGGTGAATGTGTGCAATAGTTTCTGCTGTCAGGGCCCGCTGCTGCATGTAAGTGCACTGGTGGCCCGCTCATGCTGTGTGAATGCTGCATTCGGTTCCACCGACCAATGCCGCCGACTGTCTCCACCCAACCAACCCTGCTGGTCATTCCCTTGCAGGCGGCGCCCCTTCCTGGTGAAGGCGCTGGAGAACGTGCTGCAGAAGTTTGTGATGGGCCTGGAGTTCTATGATGACGAGGGCCGCCACAAGATCGCCATTGGTGAGGTTGAGGTCGAGGCTGTTGGAGAGGCGTGTTTCAGTCGCTGTGGGGATGCCGGCTGGACAGACGGTTGTGATTGGGCTAGGGCGCTATGGCGACAAGAGCAGTGCATCTGGTTGTCCCTTGCCGAAGTACTGTGCCCGCTGGTCATGTGAACACCTCCCCTGCAGCCCTGGCGCGCTGCTTCAGCCTCAAGGTGGGCATCCTTCCCGAGTCCATCCTGCCCAAGATGCTCGTGGACCGCCTGGTGCTCAAGGGCACCGTGCTGCAGGTGCGCCTGCCGGTTTTGGGGGGGTTAGTTTGTTGGTTGGCTGCTGCACAGTGCCCAAGGTGCTGGTGCACCGCCTGATGCTCAAGCGCACCGTGCTGCTCAAGTGTGTTTGCTCGCTGGGTGTCTACCGGGCCTTGGTGTGTTGCACAGGGCACATGTAGGCAGCACGCTGGTGGGCCGCAGGCTGCTCAAGGGCCTGCCTGCATGAAGGCACCGTGTCAACAGGCCATCAATCAACCCCTGCCCATTTGTTTTGTTGTTGATCAAATGAACCACGTTATTTTCAACCCTTCTGCAGTTTGCCACCGAGTTCTTCAAGGAGTTCCTGGCCTGCGACACGCTGGAGGTGCGCCTGCTGTGCCTGCTGTGCCTGCTGTGCCTGCTGTGCTCACGTCCTGCACTACCTGGGGCGTGCCAGATCGCGCACGCCATTCCAGTGCAGCTGACTGCGCTTACGACTTTGGTCTGTAGCAGCCGCACGCTTGCCTTGGCATGGTGTGTGGCTTGCAAAACCCGCACCGCGTGTACCCTTTGTTCTTCCTGCAGCACCTGATGGAGATCCTGCGCAAGGCGCGGCTGGACAGCCAGATGCTGGAGTTCTTCCCGCCCCAGGCAAGCATTGGTATCGTCAGCTGTTTGGTGTGTGGCGGCTGCGGGGCACTTGTTTGGGTTTTGCCTGCACTGCCAGATACTTGAGGCCTCCCGGCCCAAGTGCCGTGCAAC
>VFQQ010000777.1_pt1 | contig 54885 bp, 90 predicted proteins | sample 3512341 | NCBI WGS metagenome assembly VFQQ01 (sample SAMN10412373, study PRJNA504923) | tailings metagenome | isolation source: Relicate 2 Philex TSF1 revegetated site | place: Philippines: Tuba, Benguet | collected 2017-08-29 | reverse complement strand
CAGCAGCAGCAGCAGCAGCAGCAGCAGCAGCAGCAGCAGCAGCAGCAGCAGCAGCGACAGAGCCGCTCACCATGCAGCACATCTGAGCGCGTGATGGGCACCTGCACCACCACGCTGCTGCCGTCTGCCGAGGCCGCCGCCGTCAGCTGCATCTTGCTGAGCAGCTGCGCCATCTGCGGCACGCAGCGAGCGGTACGGGGCGAGGGGCAATGAATGGAGGTCAGAAAAGCCGGGAATGGCATGATTCCGAGGTTGTTTCTCTGCCAGCCACTGCACTATGCTGCCCAGTGCATGCGCCGACAGGATGTAGGCAAGCACGCACGGATACATGCGGCCAAACAACCACCGATTGCGCACCTTGTCTGCCGGCAGGTCCACGCCGATGCAGCCGTTGATGTAGGCGCTGGGCACCTCCATCTGTCGTGTGTCAAGCTGGGGGTACACTGTGGGCAGTACGGGATAGCGGGCAGGCAGGCACAGGAAGAGGTTGTCGGCTAGCAAGCAGATGTATGTTGTCCCTGATGGGATGTGCAGGGGTGAGATGCAGGGAGGGATATGCGCAGCTTTTCAGGACCGGGGGCTCAGGGTGGGGAGCGCCACCAGCCAGACAAGCGGTGCTGGGGGTTGCTGTTCGCAGCGTGAAGTCATGTCCCGGCCATAGAAGGGCTGGCACACCGGCTTAATTACTGCGGTACTGTCAATCGACTGCCCAGTGCATTGAAGGAGCTTTGCACACATGCACATTGGGCTAGCCATTTGAATGTACAGCACACGGCTCGGTGCACCGATTGGGCTCTGTGCCCATCATGCTGCACCCGGCCCACCAGGCCATTGCAACTCACCGTGCGTGTTGCCGAAAGCATCCACCACCTCCACTGGTTCCACCTCGAATGGCCGCTCGCAGTACTGGGAGAACATGGCCACGACTGTGGGGTGCAGGAATGGGACGAACAACTGGTTTGAATGGCAGCAGCAATGTAGGGCATCACGTGCAGGATACACCATCAAACACGGGCAGCATCTGTGCACAGGAAAGTGGAGAGCATCAGCGGAAATATGCGCAGCTTTTCAGGACCGGCGGCTCAGGGTGGGGAGCGCCGCCAGCCAGACAAGCGGTGCTGGGGGTTGCTGTTCGCAGCGTGAAGTCATGTCCCGGCCATGGAGGGGCCGGCACACCGGCTTAATTACTGCGGTGCAGCCCGTGCAGGACGCAGGCACTTGATGGGCCTTCGCCCTTCCCACCCTGCCCGAACACGGTAGCATTCTGCCATCATCCTTCCCCGTACGCTGCCACCACCTTCTCTGGACCAGTGTTATCAGCCGCTCCTCACCCGTGTTCAGCACCACCTTGGCCTTTGTTAGGTCGGTGGCTGTGCACTCGATGAACACGTCCTGGGTGTCCAGGCTGATGGCGGAGTGCGCGCCGTTGATGATGGGCGGCAGGCTGCAAAGCAAACAGAACAGCGGACAGTTAGGGTGGGTGGGTCGGCTGTGCAATGTACGAGTAAAGTTGACGAGAGCAGTTCATGATGGGCGGCAGGCTGCAGGTGCAAGGGGATAAGGGGGTAGGGTGTGGGTGAGGGTGTTAAGGTGCTGCTCACAAGTGCGGCAATGTTGATGCGGCCTGACGATGATGCACGGGCAGGCTGCCAAAAGGCCTGTGACGAACTCAAGCAACACATGGACCCCACCTGAGCACGGTGCGGTTGGCGTCGTAGATCACGGGGTAGACCAGGCTGTTTTGGATGATGGGCACAAACTTCTTCAGCTTCTGGTCGTTGGCCAGGTAGTGCTGCGGGGAAATGAGCGGCAGGGCAGACAGACGCTGGTTGCTAGGTGCAGGCAGTTACTGATCAGATTGTTCAGCTTCTGGTCGTTGGCCAGGTAGTGCTGCGGGGAACAGGAGGGATCAAAGCAAGGAAAAGGGGGCACAGACTGGGTTGATCTGTTTGCCGCGACAATCTCGAGACGCCGGTTGGACTGTTTTGCACTATCCTAGGCTGTTGGCCACCTCCTGCTGGGCACAAGCAGGCAGGCCACCAAGCGGCAGCATAGCCCTGCAACAGCACGGTCACACCCTAATCAAACGCTGACGTTTCCGCCTGTGCCCTCTGCGCTTGCGCGTGTGCCCCCCTACCTGCATCAGGTCGCGCGCGTTGAACGCCTGCGTCTGCTTGAGCGGCACAAAGGAGATGTCCTCGGGGGGCAGCGCCTCGTAGGTGAAGGGGCCCTGCAAAGTGATGGTGCGAGAGTAACATGGCAGTGCAGTTGTTAGAGCGTGGCTTAAGGAGAGCAAAGGAGATGTGCTCCGGCAGCAGCGCCTGATAAGTGAAGGGGCCCTGCCAAAAGGCACTGTAGCAGTGGAGTTGTTGGGGTGTTGTTGAAGCATGGCTTGATGGAGCGACGCTTTGGGCTGTTGCCTCCAGCCGCTGGCTGTCCAGCGCATCGCATGTCTTGCCGACCACCACACAAATGCCCTACATGCCTGGATCTTGGCGAGGTCGTGGGTGCCGATGGCCACCAGCGTGCGCTGCCGGCACAGGTTCTGGTGCAGCTTGTCCTGCAGGGCAGCGGAGAAAGGCAAGGCGGGCTGGTGAGGGACATGTGAAAGCCTGGTGCTGCTCGCCCAACACACCTCACCATGGTTCTCCGGGAACGCATGCCACATGCCACGGCTATGCACGCCTGCCACCTGTGATTGCAGCCAAGCAGGCAGACGCATCCCAGCTGCACCCGCGACCTGCCAGCCCCGCCTGCCAGCCCCTGCACCTGCAGGTCGATGAAGGAGTTGTAGCGCAGCGGGTCGAAGCGCACGCCGCGCAGCACAGCGCACACCACAAACGGCCGCACCAGCGCCGTCTCCGGCCGGATCGTCATGCGCTGCAGCTGCTTGCCTGCGGGGAAGCGGGGCAAGGTGAAGGGACAGCAAATGGTGAGCCAGCAGAATCAAGCATGGGCGGGGCACGCAGCAAGTGCGGCGCAGCAGCGATAGCAGCCAAGCAGCAGTGCAAACGGTCACAGGTGCCGCACATGCTTTATACACCGCGCGGCACGCCAAGGCAGGCACATCGGCATCTGCAAAATGAGCTTTAGGCATTGGCTTCAGCTTCAGCCAACCAGCAATTGTCTGCGTGCGCACCCGCCATGTCTGCCAGGCGGTACGCGGGCGGCGCCTCGCGGCCCAGGAAGATGTTGAGCGCGCGGGCAATGCCCTCCAGGCACAGCATGTCGTAGCGGTTGGCGGGGATGTCGATCTTGTAGATCACCTGGAGAGGTGGGAACAAGGAAGGGAATGCAATGCCATGTGTCAACGGCGGCAGTCATGTTCATTCGTAGCCTCACGGAGCATGATTGAGGCAGCGGCTGAACAAGCAGAGCAGCGGAGCAGCGGCAAGCAGCTGAGGCAGCAGCAGCAATGGCGGCAGACAGCGGCGTAGCAGCGTACATCTGCATTAGTGCAAGAGGGACATCGCTACCAAGGCAGCAGCAGTGGCAACTGCTCCTGAAAGTGTGCATGGCATCAGCAGCAGAAAAACAAGCCATGCGGGGTGGGCGCACCTCCTCGCTGGCGCCGCTGACATCCACATTGGCGTTGGCCAGCTCCTTGCGCAGCATCTCCTTCTCGCTGGTCTGCAGGTCACAGATGCATGCAGCGGCAAATCATGAGCAAGAGACAGCTGCAACAACAGCATCCGCAAGCGATCGGCACGAGGGCAGGCGGTGGGCGGGCAGCGGCGGCGGCGGCGGCGCACCACATCGTCCAGCTCGATGCCATACTCGAAGCACAGCTCCTCAAACTCCTCCTCGGCTGCAAGGTGGCGATGAGAGGCGGCGGGAGGCGGTGAGCGGGCCGGGTGGGGCGGTGGCAGCATGCGCGCGGCTGGGGACGGGGCTGGCTGCCAATCGCTCACTGTATTCACGCCCTAGCTCCTTGAAGAGCGCATCGCGGTTAACACCCACGACGGGCATGGTTTATCGTGCTCGCTGCCCCACGCCTGCGCGGCTCCGGCTGCAAGCAACAGCGATGATCAGGGGGCGATCAGATGTGCACGAGCAATACGCCGCATCCCCCAATTGGGCGCGGCCGGGCGAAAGAAAGGAGGTGGCCCGCCCATGCGGCCTGTGGGGACTCACTTTGCCCATCGCGCGACAATCTGCTGTCCAGGGCAGCCTCATCAAAGCATCCAGCAGGCAGGAAGCTGCCCACGGTGCCAACAGCCCCAGCTGCTGGGAGCGGCCGAGCGTGCACGCCCCTGGCCGCCCTGCAGGTTGGTGCATTGCGCAGCCGTCCAGTAATGCAGCGCAGCACCGCCCGGTTTGGACTGCGCTTTCAATTGAGCTGCTGCCGCCGCCGCTGCCGTGCCGCCACCGCCGCTGCTCACGACACAGCAGCCCTTTTGCCGCCATCCCTGCCCTACGCAGCACACGCCGCCTGTAGACGCGCCCCTCCGCTCGCTGACCGCCCGACAGCATGCTGTGGACGCTGGCGGGCGCGCTGCACGCCGGCTTTTCGGCGCTGTGCGTCGCGCTGGTCGCCGCATTCCTCCTACTGGTGTGCACCCCCGTGCTGCACCAGCCGGTGCGCTCGCGCCTGCGCCCGCTGGCGCTGCAGGAGGTGGAACAGGTGGGCACTGGCTGGGTGAATGTGGCAGGCTTTGGCCGACTGAGAGGCTGGCTGTGGTTATGCTATCCGTGCTGTGTGGAGTGCGTTCAGCTGCGTCACGTGCCTGCCTGCTGCTTGGATAGGCTCTGCCATGCACCCCAGCTGCTTTCCACCATGCCAGCTCTGTCACATGATCCCTCTCGCCACGCAGGGCCTGAGCTGGGTGCTGGCGGCGCAGCGCTGGCAGACACCCCTCCTGACCTCGCTCTTCATGCACTCCTCCCACTCGGTGTCCGTCACCTTCTATGTGAGTTCGGCATCGCTCCTTGCACCGTTCTCCGTGTGTGGCATGGTTACGACCGCAAACCCATCTTTGCTGCTTGCTGCGCTTGCTTGCCGGCTGCACCACTGCCCGACAATATACCCCACCCACCGCTCACCCAGCATGGCCCTCCCTGCCCGCAGGCCTCCTTCCTGCCCATGCTCTTCTGGCTGGGGCTGCCGGAGCTGGGCAGGGACCTGGTGCTCCTGGTGCGTGTGCTTTGCTTCTCAGCTTACAGCTGGTGCACCTGTCAGTTTGGCGGTTGCATGCACCATGCCAGCAATGGGTGGGTGTGGGCCCCCGGCTTGGCTGCACTCTCAGGCTGGCCAAACCGCAACCCTCTCCTTCACGCTTTCTCCCCTCTGCTTCCACCACGTACAGATGACGCTGTCCCTGTTTGTTGGCAATGCCATCAAGGACCTGGTTTGCTCCCCAAGGCCGCTGGGGCTGGCCTACGGCCGCCAGCGCCTCAAGTTCCTGGCTGCTGACTCGAGCGACGAGGAGGTGCAGCTCAACGCCAAGGTTGGTCGCTGTGGGACGCTGTTAGCCACCCATTGCGCTGCTCGCTGTGCGGTGCTGCCATTGGCTACCCAAGTATGCCGCATGCTGCTCGCTGTGTGGCGGAGCTGCGCAATGCAAAGGAGGATAAAGTGCATGTTCGGCTGCAAGGTTGCCTCGTGCTTGACTTCGGCTGATGAAGCAGTGGTGCGCTGGCCGCCACCGAGCTGTGTTGCTGGGCCAGGCAGTGCATTTTATTACGCTCCTGTTGCCTATGCCAGCGCAGGAGTATGGCCTCCCCTCCAGCCACACCCTCAACTCGCTGTGCCTCAACTACTTTGCGGTCTGGTGAGCCTAGCCAAGACGGTAGCACCTGCTGCTGCCTGCTTGCTGTGTGCTCAAGGTACAGTGTGCCTGCCTCTGTTGCAGCCCCATACGAGGCAGCTAGCCAGCAAGCGAGCCAGTATGCCCTGCTTGCTGTAGTCCTTTGTACCTGCACATCTGTGCACATAAGGACGCCCACTGAACGCACCCCGCTGCTGCTTCACAGGTACTTTTATGACCGCGGCTTGATCGCCAGCGGCACCGCCCTCGCCCTGTATGGCCTGGTGGCCCTGTGGGTGAGTGTCACTTGCGCCTTGATGCTTACCCAAGTTTTGGACCGACCGTGTTTCCCTCGCAACGTTGCCCGTAACGTCCTATCGGGCCTCCACATGCCAACCCCTGCTGCCCTGCCATCCCTCTGCTCTTTCAATCCCTCTCCACCGGCACCTACCTATCTTTGCTGCCCTCCTGGCAGGTGGTGTGGATTGCGGCGTCCCGCCTCTACCTCGGGCTGCACACCCCCGTGGACATCCTGGCCGGGGCGCTAGCCGGCCTGGCTGTCCTGGTCTGCTTCATCGCCGTGGAAGGTGGGTGCCGCCAAGCCTGGGTCGCCTGCTCTTGACGCACGGCAGTTGGGGCAGTCCTGGCGGCCGCAGCAAGCAATGCAGCACTTTGCTGTGATGAGCAAGACACCAGCCTAGTGCGGCGCACCGCGTTTTTTTTTTTGCAGCACTAGAGGCCACGCGTCAGCTCCTGAATCCACGACCACCAACGGGTTGTGACCCACCCACCCACCCGCCCGCCCGCCCGCCCGCCTGCAGGCCTGCTGTCCCGCTGGATCCTGCACGGCCCCGCCGCCGTACTGCACGCTGCGCTGGCCTCGCTGGTCCTGCTGCGGCTGCACCCCCGCCCCATGGCGCACACCCCCTCGTTTGAGTTCACCACCAGCTTCATGGGGGTGAGCTGAGCTCACGTGGAGAGGCAATGGCTGGGCTGGTGGCTGGTGGATAGGGCTGGTGGCTGGGCTTGAGCTGCGCTGCACTGCGGCATGCTGCCCAGCTGCGGTTGTTTGCGGCGTGTGCTGGGTTTGCAGCTGCTATTGCTCTTGGCTGACCAAGCTCAACAGCCTGTCTGCCGACTGGCACCATCACACTGCCCCGTTTGTGCACACAACAGGCCATGTTTGGCGTGGTGGCGGGAATGGCGCTCACCCCTCAGGCCCACCAGCCTGGCGTGCAGGTCAGCACTCTTAGCTGCACGCCTGCCTCTGCTTGCGTGCCGCTGTCTGTTTGCTTGCTCCGCACAGGCTTGCAGGTTTATGTCAATGCTGTGGCGGGGCCAAGCTGTGGGCAGAGCAGATGCGGCTGGGCGCTTGGGAGCCCCTGCTAACTTGTGTGCTGTTCCCCTTCCCTCCTCCACCCTCCCTCCCTCCTTCCTTGTTGCGCAGCTGGCTCAGCTGTGGTCCGGAGCCGGCAGCCGGCTGGCGGGCAGCCGCCTGCTGTGGGCGCTGCGCCGCCTGGGCGTTGGCTTTGCCGCGGTTGCAGTGATGAAGGAGGGTTCGAAACCGCTGCTGCTGGCGCTCCTGCCGCTGCTCTATCGCTTCTTCCCGCTGCCCATCCGCCGCCTGTGGCAGCCGCCGGTGCACAACCTGGCGGCGGCACCCCCAGCGGCAGCAGCCAAGCAGCACAGCGCGCAGCAGGTGCAGGAAGAGCAACAGGCCAAGCAGCGGCAGCCCCGCAACGCGCGGCAGCATGCAGATGGTGACAGCGCCAATGATGAGGCGCTGCTTGACCGGCACAATGGCGGGCGGCAGCATGGCATGCGCACGCGCCGCAGTGCAGCGGCAGCAGCGGCGGCGGCAGCAGACCAAGCCGGCGGCAGCAAGCAGGCAGGACAGGCTGCTGCGGCGACAAGCGGGCTGCCAGGAGCGTTGCCGCCTCAAGACCTCCGGCTTGCTGAGCTGCCGCATGATGCGCAAGGGCGGCCCTGGGATGTTGTTGTGACGGCCCGCTTCTTTTCCTATGCGGCCATCGGGGTGGCAGTGGCGGGGGTGGCCCCTCGCCTGCTGGATGCCTTGGGCTGGTGACCTGCCATGTTGACTGATTTGTTTCCCCAAGAGCAAGCCTGTTGAACTTTTTCATGTGCTATGTACCTCGCACTGCCCTGCCAACTGCTACCCTTGTTGCCTGACCTACATGTAAGCAATCTACTGCTCCAGCAACTCAGCGCCACAGCTCTTCCGTGCAGCGCAGAAATGCATTACAGGCTGGTATGCATGCACAATCAGCACAGATGGTGGTACATGCAGATGCAATGCAGTCAGGATCAGCTGGCGCCTGTGCCTCTGCGGCGAGCCATGCTGGCTCAGGCTGCAGCGAGCGCCACCAGCGCTGCCGGCGCCGCTCAGTTGATGCGCTTCTGCATAGCATTGGCAGGGCAGGGCAGGCAGTTAAGTTGTCGGCGAACACCCACCAAACCAGTGGTCTCAGCTCATAAGAACCTAGCCTGCATTGCTGCACCTCGGTTCAAGCACCCACGGCAACACACTTACCCACAGCAGCCTGCTGCTGCCCGCCCTGGGACTCACCCACAGCGGCTTGCTGGTTCCCTCCCTGGGAGCCAGCTTCTGGCACTTGGGCGGGCTCTCACGCTCCAGCTGGCTCAGCACGCGGTTCACCTGCAGCAGGTTGAGGTCGAGGAGCTAAACAGGGGTGTGCATGCAGAAGTCGAGTTGACAAAGATGCTGGCGGGTGCCACCTGTGCACGGCACGTGCAGCAACCCATGCGACACGCTGTCGGCTGCTGCTCACTGCCCGCCGTGCAGCCACCCCTTCCCTGCCACCGCCTCCCCTAGACCCACTGTCACACCCACCACTCGAGTCAGGTCGCCCACGCTGCTGATGCGGATGCGCAGCCGCTCCTTCATGGCGCGGCACAGCTGCAGCTTGTCCCGCCCCTCAGCCGGGTCTAGGAGCTCCTCAACCAGCAGCCGCCGCACCTCTACATCAGAAGGCAGCACCGTGCCGCCTGCTGCGGGCTGGCTGGCGGCAGCTGTGGTGCCGGAGGGCGATGCTGCGGGCTGGCTGGCGGCTGCTGCTGTCGGGTGGCTGGCTGCGGCGGCAGACGGGGCGGCAGCTGTGGCAGCAGCCGGCGCGTTCGACCGCCGCCGCTTGCCGGGCTGCGAGCTCCCTTCCTCCTGCTCTGCTGCTGTCGCGGCTGCTGGCTCTACTGGGACAGCTGCTGTTGAGCGGGTGCGGCGCAGGTCATCCACATCCCGCCGCAGGTCACTGGATGAGCAGAGCAGGTGTGCTTTATCAGCACTCCTGTGCCTTGTCCATCAGCCTTGCATGTGGATACCACAACCAATTGTGGCGCAACATGGCACGAGGTCCTGACTCAGAAGAACGGCAGCAGCCACCTGAGCAGCGGCACAGCCCACCTGAGCTCAACCCCATGGCCGTCCACAGTCACGCTCATCGTCTCAAAATCCTCCGACAGCAGCTGCACAGCATCCTCAGTGGCGCTCTGAGCCTCCTGAAGGTCTGCAATCTCGCCCCGGCCGCCGCTGCCGCCACTACCGCTGCCTCCACTGCCGCCGCTGCTGCCACTGCCACCGCCACTGCTGCCGCCGCCACTGCCGCCAGCGGGCATGCCGGCTGGCTGGCTGGCTGCAGCGGCCGCTGGAATGGGCACCTCAGCAGCAGCGCCACCTCCAGCTGCCGCTGCTGATGGCGCAATTGGCTGCTGAGCAGGAGCGGCATGCCCTCCTGCTGCCCCTGGCGCCAGCACATGCGGCTGGAAGCCGGCTGCGATGGGCATGGCCCCTAGCGGCAGTGGCATGTTGGGCCACAGCACTCCGCCGAACAGAGCTGCGGCTGCTGCCTGCTGGGAGGCCAGGAGGGCCGCCTGCTGAGCCGCAAGCACAGCCTGCTGCGGGGCTGGAGCAGCAGCTGCGCCCAAGGGCTGCTGCGGCATGTGCAGGCCAGCAGCAAAACCAGGCGGCAGACCTGCTGCAAGCTGAGGCAACAAGACCTGTGGCAAGCCTGCGGCCTGCATGCCGCCCTCACCAGCTGGCTGCTGCGCCTGCTGTGCCTGCTGAACGTGCTGAACGTGCTGCGCCTGGGCCAGCAGGGGCACCAGCAGCTGCGGCTGGTCAGTGCCCAGCTGCCCCTCCACTCCCAGGCTGTCCAGCAGCTGCCCCAGCTCCTCTGGCCCCACCAGCTCGTCCTCTCCCCCCTCTTCAAAAACGCGCTGCACCCTCTCCAGTCGGAACAGCATCACCTGCGCAGTGGGAAGGTCAGCAGGCTCTGCGCAGTGTGAATGCCAGCACAGCAGGGTGGGGCAGAGTGCACAGCAGGGGCGCCAGCCATGAAGTGCAGCCCCTAGTGCTTGCCAGCCCTGCTGCTGGAATTGCTGAGGCGGTTCGACAGAGTGTGCAAAGCAGATGAAACCTGGCTGGCATGAACAGAGCCCCAGCTAACTTACGTGCGTGTCGGTCGTGTTCAGCGTGCAGAAGCGGGTGACGCTGCCGTGCTGGCCCTCTTCCGCATTGGCGGCGGTGGGCAGTGAGAATTTGGTGCACGAGTATGATGTGGCAGTGTAGGTCTGGCCGCCAAGCTCTGCAGTAAGACGGGCAGACAGGCTGCTGTCATTACAAGGCACGGCTGCACATCATTCTGAGCACCCCCTTGAATACGCTCAGGTATCCCAGGACATTGTTCGGCAATGTTGCAAGAGTCAGCGCTGTCACCCACCCGTCTGCAGCAGGCGCCGGCTGCCATCCAGCGGAAGCTCCTCCTCCACCTCACAGCTCCTGCCGTCTGGTTGCACGGTGAAGCCCACTGGCTGCGGCAGCGTCTGCCAGGCGATGGTGAAGAACTCGGAGCGCTTGAGCACGGCCTGCACCTTGTAGCTGCCGCCGCCCTGCAGACAGGGATTGCGGGGCAGTTGGCCGCATGTGGCATCCATCTGGGGACAGTCCAGCACCCTGATGCTTTCAGACTAAGCATTCGCAGCCTGCACTCCACCGCACCTGTGCATCCTCCATCTCGTAATCGAACAGGACCGTCATGTTTTCGGCGCCACAGCTGGCTATTGTCAAAGCTGGCTCGGCATCAGCGTCACCCTGGTCAAAGCTGGCGGCGCTGCGATGGATGTGGCCCCCTGTGCCGGCTCCATACTGGCCAGCCAGCTGCTGCAGCTCCACAAACAAAGGCACAGGGTGATTCTTTGCCTGGTCTGCTGTTTCGCCCGTCGCAATCAGCAAAAAGAGGCGGCAGGCAGCATCGGGCTGCTGCCGCTGGAGATCGAGCAGCCGCGCCGCCGCCTGCCCTGCAAGGCCGCGGCGGTCCCGTTCTGTCACGAACTTGCTGGTAACTGGGAACCACAGAAAAGCGTCCGCAGGCTTCAACAGAGCGGCCGCACGGGCGAATTCGCCCTCAAGCAGCGCCCTGACGATGGGCACTGTGTCATCGGCCAGCCGTGGAGGCATCGGGACAGCTGAGCGACCAAGCTATGGTGCACCGCGGGCCACCAGCCTCACCCGCCGGCTCGCATGCAGCCGTGGTGGCCGTGTTGCATTGTCAGCACCCTCCCATTGATCACCTGCTCTGCAGCGCCAGCGTCTCCGATCAATCCAGCATACATGGCACATAGATGACAACCAACCGTTAGGAAACAATAAGGCAGGCATGCGGCGCGGCGGCCGATGCTCGAGTTCAGACGGACAAAGGCAGTGTACAGGCACACAGACGCAGGGAACCATGCAGCAGCAAGCAAAAGGTGTGGGAAATTGATGAGGGTTGCCAAGAAGGGAGGGGAAGCAAGAGCTGGAGAAGGTTTGGGAGTGGAGGGGGCAGTGTACAGGGAGGGGGCATGCAGCAAGCAGGAGAAAAGGACGCTGGAATGACAGGCGCGTGCGCTTGCGAATGAAAGCGGCGCTAGGGGTGTGAATACGAAACAAACAGGCAAAGGGTGGTAGCCATGGGTGGGCACAGGTGCAGGTTTGTTTCAGGGGGGAAATGCGTCGTTCGTTTGCTCAGCGGGACAAGGGTAGGTGTGTGCAGGAAGAATGGGTAGCGGGCGGGCGGCCGAGACACTCTCGCATCCTTGGCACAGCGCCCGCAGCATGTAGGTAGTGGGTTTAATGAAAGCCAGCTTGCTTGCATGGTGCCGCCACCGGGCGACGGCGGCAGCAGCGATTCGACACGCTGTCAGGCATCAAAGCGGGGTTGGATGTGGCGCAGCGATCAGGTGGGTTCAGGTGGGTGGATGCTCTCAACAGCAGCTTGTGGGGGGCTTGATTGCGCTACGTACACTGAGCAGCTTGAGCTTGTGCGCCCACAGCGCACCGAGGCGCCGCCGCAGGCCAGGCTCAGCCCAGGCTTGAGCTCGCGCTCAGTCCTGGTGAGCCGGCTTGCGGCGCTCGCGGGCGGTCAGATAGAATGTGGCGCCAAACCAGGCCCACAGCAGCGCGGTGCACGCCGCAAAGAGCGGGAGCGGCAGGAAGCGAGCCCCAGTGGCGGGGGAGCGGCCCAGGAACATGCTGCGGCCAGAGGAGGGGAGAGGAGAGCAGGCAGGGCGCTTTGTTTTGGTGAGGAGGCCGGCTTGCAAAAGGCGAGCGTTGGGCCTGAAATAAAGCCCCCGACTCAGAACAGCTGCCTGCTACGTGGCCACACAACAAGCGCTCTTCGTCCCCGCCTGCCCATACGCAACTGCCCTCACCCACCTGAGCAGCTGGGCCCAGCCGAAGCAGAGGGAGCCCCACATGGAGCCGGTGAGCCAGACCCAGTCGCGCGTCCACAGCGCGCGCGGCACCATGAGCGCGTTGCCGCACATGGCCAGCAGGATGGTGGCCAGCGACAGGCCCTGCAGGCTGGCGGGGTCCTGCGGACGCGGGGCGGGGGGGCAGGAAGGTGCACATTGGGGCAGGGGCTGGCATGCTGTTGCAGGGGGTGTGGATGCGCGGAGACGTGACGCTGCGGGCAAAGCTGATTTGAACCATCGCGGTGGCATGCAGTCCAAGCAGCACAGGACCAAACTTGGGCATGCAATTCTCCATCCATCCAGCTCACCATGAAGTTGACCACCAGCTGCGAAACGGGCTGCAGCATGAAGAGCGCAGTGGCGGTCCATGCACTGGTGGCAGCCCACAGGCCCCGCAGCGCGGCCGGCAGGCGGCCGCCGGCCTCCAGGGCCGCCAGCACGCAGCCGGCCGCCAGGGTGAGCTGGCAGGGCAGCAGGCTGGTGGAGGCGGGGCGGAACGTGACCCACAGCACCTGCAAGGGATGTGAAAGGACGGGGCGGCAGGGTGGGGGGTGGGGCTACAGGGCGGGGTGGGGCAACACATGCATGTGCACAGCAGGGCAGGTTGTAACGTGTAGCAGCAGACAGCCGCCACTGTTCTGAAAGAAGCCCAGGAAAGCAGCAGGCGGGGCATCCCCCGCACTGCCCTGCTGTGCACAATCCGCACACCTGCGGCACGCCTGCCAGCCCCGCCAGCGCCAGCAGCTGCTGCCAGGCGGCCCAGAGGCGCTGCCCCGCCTTGCTGCCGTCCAGCCGCCCGCTGAGCTTGAGGCCGGTCAAGATGGCCTGAAAAGGGTTGGTGGGGGCCATGCGGCAAGGGCAATGTGAGCAGGTGGGCAGTGCAAAGGTTAAGCAGGCATTATGCAAACGACTGCTTCCCGATCAGCTGCAGGCAGCGGCTGTAAACGCGATGCAATGCATCACAACGCCCTGCTGTGCTCAGCGACCCTACAGGCCCCCCACGCACCTGCAGGCCCACAGCGGTGGCGATGGCGGCGTAGGCCAGGCGCGGCATGAGCCCCGCGATGCGGATCTGGGTGAGCACGGCAAAGGCGGAGAGGATGCCCAGCGCTTGCACCACCACCGCGTTGGTTTCGCGCTTCGCAGCAAAGTAGGACAGCAGCAGCGAGTTGCCGCCCAGGCCCGTGAGGTAGCTCTGCAGTGCCAGAGGGGAGGGGGGAGAAGCAGGGGGCGGAGAGGTGGTGAGGGTGTGTGCGAGGGCGGTGTCCTGCAGGGCGATCTAAGAGCTTCCCTACCTGCCTGCCCATGTGAGTGTCAAAGGATTCCAGTGCATGCGGACGGCGCATCAACAGCCGTACAGACAGCATCACAATGTTGTCATACCCTGCCGCTCACCAGCCAGGACAGGACGGCGAGGGCGGCGGCGTTGCCGCCCGACAGGTTGGCCGCGTTTTTGAGCAGCTGGGGCAGGAACAGAAAGATGAAGGGCAGCGTGGAGGCGCCCACCAGCCAGTCGGTCAGCTCGCCCCAGCCTCGTGTGCCGGTGCTGCACACGGTAGCAGAGGAGGCGGAGGGTACAGGATGCGGGTGAGCGGCGAGGTGTGGGCGTTGGTATGGGATGCAGGCGGGCCGCGTGGTACGGCAGGCGCCGGCACAGCAGGGAGGGAGGCCTCGCTGCGTAGGCAGCCCCGCAGGCAACAATCCTTGCCCCTGCACGTTTGTGGACAGTCTCCAGCTCATGAACCTGCTGTACAGCAAGCGCAGGCGGCGCACCGAGGCGAGGTGACGGGCGCCGCGCCGAGACTGCCGCCCGCGGCGGGCGGGCCATCATCTGCCGCGGAATCTGAGCGCGCAAGCGCCAGCACTAGGCGATGCGGCAGGGTGGGCTGCTTGAGGCCTAGGGGCCTGGCCGTGGGGCGCTCCCGCGGCACTGGGTGGGGCCCGCACAGCGCCTCGGCGCTGTCCGACCTCCTCCGCATGGTGGCACCGCTGCGACCAAGTGGGAGGCTGTTGAGCATCAGTGGTGCGCCAGAACGCTCATGCCCTGGCCGGGTGCCTGCTGCGAGCCGCTGGGTGGATCCTGGGGGCCTGCAAAGCGCACAGGCGATCAACAGCAGGCGAAGGGAGGGCGGGGCGGGCCGCCGTGCGCTGGTCAAGCCAGGTTGCATCAGGGCCGCATCTGCTGCCAGCGGCCAAGGCGCCGCAATCGGCGGCTGATTTCGTCACCCGACTCCCCTGCACCCCTGGAAAACTCATCACAATCACTCCCACCATTTCTCCTGCCTACCGCAATCAGCATCTTGCATGCTTACAGAGTGAGCGGAGTGGCGGTGAACTTTATGCAGGGCCCTCGTCGGGGCTTGGCCGTACCACGAGGCAGGGCACGGTTGGGGCACGCGGGTGCGCATGGGGAGAGGTCGCTGGTGTCAAAGGATCAATCGAGGGGGAGGCGCCAATCAAAGGGAGGAACAATGTGTTCTGTTGGCCTGTCGGGTTTATGCATGGCTGGTGCTTGGCGAGTGGGGTGAGTTGGGCAGGGTGGAAGGGTTGTGACGCGGCGGGCGAGGGCACAAAAAGCGTGCCACTGGGGACAAAGGAAACAGGAAAGAAAGGGTACAGGGGGCTGGCGGGTGGCAAGGCGTAATCGGCAGAAGATAAAAAGGGGAACAAACGAAAAAGCAGCCCCATGAGATCAGGCAAGTTTGGTAGTCTGGGAGTTCAATCAAAGACGGGACATGGCGCACGAGGCCATCCTTGTGCACGCAGCGAGTGCGCTACGGCAGCCGCAGCGGGTGGGGCAGCCCACACCCTTGCTGCCACACCCTATAAACCACACTCACAGCACCACGGGGCGCGGCAGGGAGCAGGAGTAGGTGACAAACCGCTCCTGCGGATGCAGCAGCACCACAAACACTTTGTCCGCTGCCGCCAGCTTGCCGCTGCTGCCGCTGCCGTTGCCAGAAGCATTGGCAGGCAGGAGGATGGACACCAAGACGGGCCCGGCCGCTGAGCTGGCAGGCAGCAGGGCATCGCTGCCCTCGCTGCCCTGCTCTGGACCCTCCAGCCCCTCGCCATCCTCTTCAGAGATGCGCAGCGCCGGCGCGCCTGCTGTGCCGCCGCCGCCGGGTCGGCCGCCCACGGCCGCCGCACCCGCGGGGCCGCCCGCCGCGGCGCCGCTCGCTGCCGCCAGGCTGCGGCCACGGAAGCCGGTTGCGCCCATCACATGCCGTTCCAAGTTGCGGCGCGTGCGCGCGGCGTGCGGCACGGAGGACGCATCAAACTCCAGCACCGGCTGGCACATCTGGGGCACCTCCAGCCCTGCGCCGCCAAACAGCTGGCCTGCAGGGCAGGGGCAGGGAGCAAGGGAGCACGAAGGTGAGGTGGCTTTGCACACATACACTTGAGGGGCGCACGCGTATCGTAAGAGTTGCCCCTGCAGGCCACAACTGCTCTTGCATGCGCCTTGTTCAACCCTTCCAGCCAGCTTATAACACCCACGCAACTCGCGCACAGCCAAAAGCCACCGCATCGCCACCGCACCTGCCAGCTGCGGGAAGGCGGCGGAGGCGGCCAGCGGGTTGGCGCCCGGCCCGCCCCGCGCATCATCGGAATCAAGCAGCAGCGCCACAGGCCCCAGCTCCTGCAACCGCTGCAGGGCCGCCGCCTCAAGTGCCGCATTGTCAGGCTCCAGCAGCAGCGCCTGCAGGGTGCTGTTCAGCAGCTGCTGCAGGTGCGGCCCGCGTGGCACGCTGCTGCTGCCTCCCGGGTCGCCCAGCGGCGAAGTTGCTGGGCCAACAAACGGCTGGGGGCCGTGCTGCACCAGCTGCCCGCCGCCCACATCTGAACCGGCAGCCGGCAGCGCCTGCAAGCCGCGGCCTGAGTGGCGGATGCCGTTTGCAAGGGCGGATGGGTCTGGCAGGGCCTGAAGCGTGCGCTGCGCGCCGCCGGCCGCCGCCAGCGCACTGCTGCTGCCGCTGGTGCTGGTTGGGGTGGTGAGGGGCACCGGTGTGAGGCCCGAAAACATGAAGAGCGTGAAGAGGGCCAGGAAAGCTGTGCTGGCGCCCGCCGCCGTGCGGGCCCGCTTGGGCGCACGCTCTGCCGCTGCTGCCGGCGCCGGACGGGCCACCGCCGCGGGCTGCACCGCTGGCCGTTGCTGCTGCTGCTGCGCTGCTGGACGCTGCATGACAGGCAGCGTGACCTTGGGCAGCAGGCCAGCAAAGGGGAGCAGCGGCCACTGCAGCCCACGAGCAGCCACCACTGCCGCTGCCGCCGCCGTGGCCGCACCGCCTGCCGTCGCCTGCACAGTCAACGCCTGCCCCAGCTTGGCGCCGGCTGCGGCGGCTGCGGCAACACTGGCAGGCTTGGCTGGTGTTGGCACGGCAGCCGGCTTGGCCGCTGCTGCAACTGGCTTGGCTGCTGCTGCCGCTGCTGCTGCAGGCGGCTTGGCTGCTGCGCCCGCTGCCGCTGCCACACCCTTTTGCGCCTGACACACGAGTGCTAGCTGCTGCCGGAGCGTGGCATTCTCAGCGGTCAGGCGCTGCACAGCCGCCACAAGCTGCGCATTCTGCTGGACTAGCGTGTTGCAGCGCCCCTGCAGCAGGGGAGGATTGGGCAGCCGGCAAGTGCACCTCAACACCAGGGCATGCCCTGCACGCTGGCCCCAGGGCCTGCAAGCGCAGCAAAGACACTGCTGCACCGCTTGCTGATGCGCCAGGAGGGACAGCCAACCATGCTGGACAGCAGACGCATGCATGCATGGCAACCTCACAACAGCAAGGGCAGGAAGAGCAAGGGAGAGTGACAGGCAACAGCACAACAAGTGCAGCAGGGCAGCCCACCTGCAGGTCTTCCATCTGCTGCTTCTTGCGCTGGCGGGACAGCTGCGCGTTCTCGCGGTTGCGCTGCATGCGGGCCTGCAGCACGGTGGGGCGAGCACACGCAGCAGGTCAGGAGGAGGGCAGGAGTGTCGCAAGTGGCAGACGGACCGAGAAGCACCGCTGGTACAATGCACAGGGAGCAGATGTGCAGGTGCAGAACCACAGGAGGCAGAGGTACACATCAACGCAACCCCATCACATCACACAAGCAGCTGCCCCTGGCCGCACTTGCCATGCCCCACTCACCAGGCGTTTCTCATCCTCTGTGGCATACTGCTGGCCGCCAGCCGAAGGCGCCGCAACGCCGCCGCCTGCCCGCTGCGCCGTGGCAGCGCTAGCTGGGCTGCCGGAGCGCCCCCTCGCCGCCCCTGCTCCCCGGTTCTCGCTTTCAGAGGTGGCGGGGCTGGCGCCACCGCTGCGGCGCGGCCGCTGCGACGGGCCGGGCGCCGCCGCCAGCGCAGCAAGGTTGGCGGGCGGCAGCAGCGCCACGGGGCTGTCGGTGCCGCTGCCGCTGGGTGAGCCGTGGCTGCCGCAGCTGCCGGGCAGGGCAAAGGCGTCCAGCTGTAGGCTCTCCAGCAGGTCGGAGGCGGCGGGGTGGGCGCCGGCTGCGCCGCCGCTCACGCCCAGGCCCAGGCCGTCATCCAGGCCGGGCGGCAGCTGGCAGCCGTCCAGGCCGCAGTCAAGCTGCAGGGGAGGCGGGGAGGGCGCTATGGGTGTGTGGAGGCGCGCGCACGTACTGGAACGGGTGGGTACAGCGCCGCCCGGGCCGCCTGGGCCGCCCGCCGCACCTGCAAGTCGTCCAGGAGGCCCACGCCGGGCAGCTCCACATCCAGGAGCAGGTCCTCGTCTCCCAGGCTGCCCATTGCCGCACGCCGCTGCTGGGCAGCCCGCGGCCGCTGAGAAGAGCCTGGCAGGCGAGGGGAGTCTGGAATGGGGCCAGCCGGGCGCCTGGCCGCTGGAGGCCTGGCTCGTCCGCGACGCTTCCGCGCGAGCGTGCCTGGACGCCTGCACACTCACAGGCGACCCCAAGCTGACTGGAAGGCCGAGGGAATGGTGATCGAGGCTGTACGCGTCGCGCCCCAGCCGCCTTCTAGGGGCGCCGCCGGCGGCCGCTGTGCAGCGGCAGCACAGGCATTTGGCATTTTGGTCGGCCAACTGCCCCGATCGCTGCAACATCTGCTTGCAGGCGTGTTACATAAACGGATGTCAGCCATGCGGGGCCTGCAGGTGCGCTGCCGCCGCAGGTTGCTTTCGGCTCTTACCTCCAGGGGCTCAGTATGCTTTGAAACCACCCTCAAAACACGCTGCACCTGCTGTCATGCAGGCCCTGCGGCAGGCGCTGCCGCTCGGGCAGCAGCTGGTGCAGGCTGGCGCGGCGCTCGGCGGCGGCGCCGCCTCAGCGCTCCTCGGGCTGGGCCGCCAGTTCAGCTCTACTTCGGCCGGCAACCCACTTGGGCCGCCGGCGTTTGTTTTTGACATCGATGGCGTGCTGATCCGGGGCCGGCACACGTTGCCGCAGGCCAAGCGGTAAGCTATGGCACTCAATCACCGCAGCGCTGGCTTGCATCGCAGCGTGCATGCATGGCAACCTCCGTCGCTCCTGCCTCCCCGCAGTGCCCTGGCCCGGCTGTACAGCCCCGACGGCTCACAGCCGCGCTACCCAGTGGCCTTCCTGACCAACGGCGGCGGCGTCACCGAGCGAGTCAAAGCTCACCAGCTGTCTGAGTGGCTGGGGGTGCACGTGGATGAGAGCCAGGCGAGTGGCCGAGCTACCTTTGCAAGCGTTTACTCTGGTCTGCAGGACGTGCTCTAGTGAAATAACAAACGGGCGGTTGCTGGCACTGGTATCCCAGCTCGGTACAAGGGCGTGCTGCCGCTCGGCAGCGCGCAAATCAAAGTTTCGGCCGCGGACCTCCCGAGGGCTTGCTTTGTGGCTCTCATGTAGCCCTCCCCCCGCCTCATTGGTCCCGGATGCAGGTAGTGCTGAGCCATACGCCCTTCCGCCAGCTGGCAGCCAAGTTTGCGCACGAGCCAGTGCTGGTGGCGGGGCGCGGCCAGGTGAGCTGGCTGCCGGCCGCAGCAGGATGGGAGCAAACAGTCGGCAGGGCATGAACGCCCGCTGCTGCCTCTTGTCATCACCTTCTTCTTCAACACAGCACTCACCAATGACCTGGCATGCCTGCCCCAACCCAGGTGCGCGAGGTGGCGCGGCACTACGGCTTCCGCCACATCGTGACCACGCACCAGCTGACGCGCGCCATGCCCGCCGCCGTGCCCTTCCAGTGAGCGGGGCAGCAGCCACGGATGGTGCAGTGTAGCGCTAGCTGCCAGCCTGCCTGAAAGGGCCTGCGCCACCCGTGATGAGCATGAGCATGCGGCGAGGTGCAAGGTCTTCAGGCCCGGGCGCAAACTGCCCCTATGCCTTCCACCCACCTGTGCAGCGAGGACCAGGGCTTGTTCCCTGGCACAGACCTGCCTTTGTACACACGAGAGCTCAAGTACGGCTCGCCCCAGCACCCCATCAGGTGGGCAGAAGGGAAACAGTTGATGTCTTGCTCCCGTGTGTTTGCAGCCGCCCAGCTGCCCTACTTGTGCTTGGCCATGATATGCTGGCATGCATGCTGGCCCTGCTGCTTGGAAAGTTGAAGTCACCACCACGTCGCCATTGGTGCTGTGCGTACTGCAGGGCTATCATGGTCTTCACAGACCCTGCAGACTGGTACCGGTGAGCTTAGGCCGGGCTGCAGGGGCTAGGCGCACGGGCAGGCATGCGGGCGGGCAGGCACAAGCACGCCATGCAGGCTTCCGCAGCAATGTGCTGCGTCCTGTCTCTCATGGTTTGGCCAGCTGCTCACCTCTGCTATGCACCTCACTTCCCACGTGCCCACAGGGACCTGCAGCTCATGACGGACGTGGTCCTGTCGCGCGGCATGCCCGGCTGCTGGCCGCCGCCGGCGGGGGCGCCGCCGGTGGAGGTTTACTTCTCCAATCCAGACATGCTGTGAGCAGCTGCTTTTTTGCATGATTGTGCACAGCATGTGTGCCGTTGGGGTTTCCGTCTGCAAGCAGCTGCATTGCGCCTGCATGTGATGGCTGCGTTGCCTGCAATCAAGGCCCTCTGCCTTGTAGGTCTCATCAATCACCCCCTGCTCACCCCCTTCGCACCCAATTGCCGAGCAGGTGGGCTAACGAGTTCACGGCGCCACGCTTCGGCCAGGGTGCCTTCTCAACCTGCCTGGACGCGCTGCACTTGAAGGTGGGCTGGCTGCCTTGGTACACAGCTGCAGTGAGCTGTGCTTGATTTGCTGGCCAAACTGATGAGCCACTGAGGAGCCATAACAGCCATTATAATGGGGCAACCACCCTTCCTCCTCGTCCCATCCCTACAGCTGACGGGCGAGCCGCTGCCGCACGCCCACCACTTTGGCAAGCCGCATGCCGCACCCTACCTGCTTATTGAACGGCTGCTGGTGCAGCAGGCGCAGCAGCTGGGAATCGAGGTGCCCGAGCCAGCAGAAGAGGCGGCACTGGAAGTTGCAGAGGCAGGCGGCGTGGTGTCCAGCAGCAGCAGCAGCAGCGGCAGCAGCGGCAGCAGCAGCAGCAGCGGCAGCGGCAGTGCACAGCGAGTGCGCACTCCGCTGCCAGTCAGCGCCATCTATGCAGTCGGAGACAACCCGGCAGCAGATGTACGGGGTGCCAATGCGGCGGGCAGCCCCTGGGTGTCTGTGCTGGTCACCAAGACTGGAGTGGCGACAGAAAATAGCACAGCAGACCCGGCGCAGGTGGGGCGAGAGGCCGTGGGAAGGGTTTGCAGAGGTTGCGCTGGGCAGGCTGGGCTCCAATGCTTCTGTATGTCGATGCATGCTGTGCGCGCTGTGCTGTGCTGTGCTGTGCTGTGCTGTGCTTCCCCAAAGTTCGTGTTTTGTGTCCTGTTCGTGTGGCCTCAGCAACTGTGCCTGGCATACTTCATGCAGGTGGTCGTGGACGATGTGGAAGCGGCAGTGGAGGCGGGGCTGCACCGGGTGCGGCATGCCAAGTGGCACAGCATGCGATGAAGCTGGCTGCTTAGAGCTGCCAATGTGCAGCGGCTGCTGCCCCCTCTGGCCTGGCTGCTGCTGGTTGCAATGGCGCATTCTGCTGCGATCAGCTCTGACTGGATGCACTGGACGCATTGGCGTGGCATTCCCTCAGCACTGCAGTTGTGACAGTGCACACCATCTAGGGTGTGTGAAGTAACAATGCAAGTATCAGAGGGCTGCAGCCAGAGTGTTGCTGCTGGCAATCGCACACAGCTTGTCACAGACCAGCGCATAGGGGTTTTACAGGAGTACAAAAATCTGGCTGCCATTGGCGGTTGTTACGCTGCGGTTGGTTCGTTCCGCGGGGCGCCAGCACGGTCAGTGTTTGAGGAAGCGAATGCCCAGGAAGGCGATGAGGCGGCACAGGAAGATGTAGGCAACCAGGATGCCCGCATTGCTGGCAATGGACAGCTGGTTCAGGTCCAGGCGGTCGATCGTCTGCTCGCCTGAGGTGACGGGGCAGCGCCCGTTGGCCTCCCTGCGCGCCGGGCGGGGAATCAGCAGCAGGGAATTCATCTTATGCGAAGACAGATCCGTTATCAGCTAGTTATTGCATATTTCAATAAGCATGCCCTGTCTGCTGCATGCCATAGGGCCACACATGGAGGCGACGCACCCCCCTGGGCCGCCCCGCGGACCCCTCTCACGCTAGCTGCTGCGGCGTGCATGTCAGCACCAGCCCGGTGAGCTCATTTAGCGCTATTCCGAAATAGGAATACCTCACATAACTGCATTGATTTAAGGAGAAACGTGACAGAAAAAGGCTGGCGTGAGTGCAGCAGGTGGTGGGGCAACCCGCCCCTCCCCTTCCCCCACATCGCCCAGTCAGTCCGCCGCTTGCCGTCCTCTGTCCATCTGCCCCACCTGAGGTAATCAAGCACCACCATCCACTTTTGCTGCAGAGCCGGCGCCAGGAAGAAGCCTGCATGAGTGCAGGAGGAAGTGTGAAGAGTGAAGTTTGGTGGAGGGCGCATCTCACAACCCCGCCCGCTGCGAGTGCAAACTGGGCACATCAGCGGTCTCTCAGCCCTTTCTGCAATAGCTTTGGCTCGTGCTCACCTCCAAACAGGCGCATGACCTCCAGGCACATCGGCAGCACCACCACTGCGCACATGGAGACAACCAGGAATGACATCAGCTCGAGTGAGGGATGTTGCCACTCCAACGGAGCGGTGCCGCCATGGACGACGCGGCCCGGTTGCCGGAAAACCATGGCAAATGCACTGCAGCCGGCAGCACAGCCGCCCCCCTAGTAAGGATGCAATCGCCTAGCTGGGATCACTGCCTAGCTGCGGCTTGCTTGCAAGCAAGCTGCAGACCCACCCGAGGTGTCAACGTCGCGGCAGAGCGCGGACACTGCCTGCGCCAGGCTGACCGCCGCCTGCTGGCACAGCACCATGAAGGCCACGAAGATGAAGAACTTGGAGGCCAGGGGCTGCGGTTCAAGGGTTGGTGTGGAAAGGGTAGGTAGGGATAGTTAGATCAGCCTTCCGGGAAGGTGGCGGGCAACTTGAGTGGTACGGCAGGCACCTGAAGCAGCTTGCCGAGCTGCGCAATCACTGGCTTGCCCCAGCATGCCGCACCCCTGCCGCTTACCTGCAGGCCCACCATCCAGTAGGCGATGCACGAGAATGAGACCGGCGCCACCACATAGATGAACGCCTCGGCCGTGGACTTGGCCAGATAGTAGGCACTCGCGTAGTACCTGCGGCAGGAGGCAGCAGGAAGGGGGAAGGTTCACCTTTGCAGCACAACCGTTCTAGCGCAGGCAGGTCAACGCTGGCTGGTTCAGGCCAGCGCATACCAGCGCACCACAAGCGACTTGCGAATCAACGCAAGCGCCCCAAGCAGAGGCGCACTGTCCACCGGCCTCACATGCCGCTGGCCCGCTCCCGCAGCACCAGTGCACGCTCTCCGGGGAAGCTGTTGATCACGGCCAGGGCACCAAACACGCCCTGCGTTCGAAGCCAGTGCAGGAGAGGCTTGAATGTTGGAGGCATTGCCAGGGCCCAGCTGGGCGTGCAAGCACAGTTGACGTGCAGTCACTAGCAACGAATGAAGGCTATTGACTCAGCAGCTGTGTGGCAACACAACATCCCTGCCGATCAAGACATTCGTGGCAGTTAATCACCGTGCCTGGTTGATGGTGCAGAAGAAGAGCACCGGCAGGCGCTTGGCCACCGAGGTCTGGGTGGTGCCTATCTGGAAGAACACGCCTGGTGGGAGGTGGACGGCAGGAGCAGGGGGCGTGAGCGGAGCAAGGCTGCGACCGCTTGCACAGTTTCTGGGAGCGGCTGCGTCAGTATGCAAACGCAGGCTACCTCAATAGTTTGCTGTGGCAACTTGGCGTGCACAGGATAACAACCCAGGCACCAGCTGGCATCCACACAGTGCAGCAGTGCAGGGCACGCACCGCCGATGAGCGCCGCTATGAGCATGCTCTGCACCAGCTGCACCAGGGACGTCCGCCACTTGCGCTGCTGCTCCTTGACGCACCGCCTGTGTGGCAAGGGGGGGTGGACGGCAGCTTGGTGAGCGCCCAGATGCGGGGTGAAGCCCAAGTGATTGAGTTTGCTTGGAGTGGCAATTGCAGCACACGGCAAGTGTGCCAGCCGGCTATGTTTCCCTAGACCGCCTGTCTCTGTTGTGCTTCCCTGCAATGGCTCCTCACTCACTCTAGCAGCACGCGGTACTGGCGGGCCCATGGAATCTGCTGTCGCAGCTCCAAGGCTAGATCGCTGGTGCTGGCGTTCTCGGAGAACCTAGGCAGCAGCAGCGGGGCAGACAGGGGGAGGGCGGAGTGGGTGGTGGGCATGGAGTAAGCCAGCTGATGCATGGCCTCTCCAGGACTTTGGGCATGGACAGCCTACGCCTCAAAAAGTGTGTTCAACCAATAGCCCAAGTCAAAACCAGTCCAAGCCACCCCCCGCCGCTCACTCTATCACCGGCGGCTCCTGCAGCACAAAGCTCTCGGTGCTGTAGCAGCGCACGCCTGCCGCCATGCTGCCGCCGCGCGCTGATGTGGGCGGCGTGGCGATGACATCCATGACATGGTCCGCTGGGTTGGTCAGCGGCGGGCAGGGGAAGCCTGCAAGGACCAGGACAGGGAGGGTTGAAGAAGAAGGGAGGGGGCGTGGGCAAGATGTAGAAGCCATGCCTGAGCCAGCAAAAGCCACGGCATGAAGCCAGCGGAATTGAACCTGAAGCCCAGAAGGCAGAGCGCGGCAGGCGCAGCGCAGCACACCGTGGCGAGCGAAGAATGCAATGGCGGCGGTGGGCGGGCCCTGGTACACAATGCGGCCGGTCTGCGGCAGAAAAATGGGGGGATAGAGCAGACAGCTGAATAGGAGAGTTCGGGCTGCTGCCCCTTGGGGTTGGCAAAGCGGGGTGCCACCCAGTTTGCCTGGGAGTCTGCATGCTCCTGCTGCTCAATGGCTGGGCATGCACACACAATAAACCTCAATCTCACCACCAAGACATACCGTCCCCCTACCTGCAGCAGGATGAGGCCGTGGAACAGCTCGAATATTTTGCTGGAGGGTTGGTGGATCGTGGTGAGGATGGTGCAGCCGCGGCTATCGGCCAGCTCGCGCAGCAGCTGGCACAGGCTCAGCGCCGTGACTGCGGCGGGGCGGGGCAGGGAGGAGGGAGGGGTGCTTGTTAAGAAGTTGTTGGTGCAAGAGCAGTGCGGCACGCAAAGAGCGCAGCAGGGGCGGACATCTGCTCCCGGCGCGCCCGGCTGATGCTGCACCCCTGCCCACGGCCGCTCCTGCTCCACCCCGCCCCAACCCGCACTTGTCTGCACCCTCGGCTGCCCCCACCGGACCTGAATCGAGCCCGCTGCTCGGTTCATCGAGGAACAGCAGCTGCGGCTGGGTGAGCAGCTCCACCGCCACGCACAGCCGCTTGCGCTCGCCGCCGCTGATGCCCTTGCGCAGCGGCGAGCCCACCAGCGTGTGCCTGCGGCGGTGAGGGTCACGTAAGAAACGATTTGAAACCATGAACAGGCGCAGGCGCAGCAACCAAAACACCAGCGTTGCATCGAGCAGCAGAAAGCAGGGGGCTGGCCATGGCACGGGCAAGTGAGGAGGGGGGCTGCAGCAGCACGGCAGCAGCTTGCGCCCCTCCGCATGCCTGCCATGTCCCCTGCTCAGCGACCACGGGGCAGAAGCCCTCAGCAGCAATAACGAACCCACGCGCAGCTGTCCAGTTCCACCCACCGGCACGAGTGCAGCTTGCAGGCATCGATGGCCTCCTCCACTCGCGCATCCAGCTCCTCTGGTGTGGTGTCCGGCGGCAGGCGCAGCTGCGGGCAGGTAACGGGGGGTGCAGGGATGGCAGGATGGCTGGCCGAATGGTAGCTGCGACTGGGCTGTGGCAAGCTAGCCAACTGGGGCCCCCATACAAAGCAGCAAAGCCACCACCTTGGCAAAGCAATGCATGCCCACCTTGGCTGAGAACACGAGCGTCTCTTCCACGGTGTGGTGCGCATTCAAGAGGTCGTCCTGTTTGGGAAGGGCGATGCAGGCATGCTTGGCGCGGTGCAAGTGCTAGCTGCAAGCAGTTTCAGCCGCAACAGCTGTGCGCCACTATCCATTTTGGCTGCACTGTGACAGCGGGACCCGACTGCGGGCGTGGCACAGGCGCGACACAGGCGCCGCACTGCGCTGCTTCTGCAGGCAACACTGGCGCCTCCTGCCACCTAGCTCCGCGGCACCCACAGCTCTGCGACTCACTTGCATGACGTAGCTGCAAGGCAGGAAGAGTGAGGGAGGGCAGTGCGGGTTGGCGAAGCACGGACCTGCCGGCACAACAGCAGTGAGGTGCATGGCAGCGATTGTGCCAACACAATCGTCGCCTGCCTACGCTCACCTCGCCAGGCGTTTCAGGGTGGCCAGCGTGTACGGCTGCCCATTCAGCCGCACCTGTGACAGCGGCAGGGGGAGATGCACATGCTCACCATGCCGCACTTGCCTACCCACAGCTCGTCCTTTCAGGCAGTAAGCACAACCGCATCTTTTCAGCTGCCACACATCATGCACAAACCTTCAGGAAGCTCCCCCAGTGCACGAAACGCCCAAGCAGGCCGCACCTTGCCCTCCAGCGTGGCGCCCTTGTCCAGCCGGCAGGCCAGCGCGTTCAGCAGCGTCGACTTGCCGGCGCCGCTGGGGCCTGTCGGCAGACGGGAACATTGCGCGCCGCATCAGCATATGTAGCATTCTGCATTGGAACAGCCCACCTGAACAGCAGTGCCGCCCCAAGCAAATGCTGCTCCAGCTCTGCTCCACGGACTCACCCATGATGGCGGTAAAGCCGGGCCCCACTTGGCCCGACACGCTGTCCAGCAGCCGCTTGCGGCCCCTGCGGCTTGGCAGGCAGGTCTTCTTCGTGACCAACAACACAAACCCGCACACAAATGCCGCCGTGCCATGCTGAAAGCTCACAGGCGGAACCATGAGAAGTGGCGGCGGCGGCAGGTGGTGGCGGCGGTCAAAGCGGCAGCTCCGATCGCGGCTGTCGGCATTGCAATCAGAGAAATTGCGCCTCCCTGTTGCATTGATCGGGGGCGCTCACCGCTTGGCAAAGACCGACAGTTCGCTCCAGGCCAGCTCCAGCCCGGCCTGCTGCGCCTCGACATCGCCGGACCCACTGCTCATCCCCGAAGCTTGGTGAGGCCCGGAAAAAAATGCAAATAGAGCGCGGGAGCCCGTTGGAGGTTTCACCTAGGACCACCCACACCGCTGGCGCCTGCCATGCGCCGGCGCCTGCACACTGCGCCCATGGAGTCCAGCTCCCTGTTATGCGTTCCATCTGCCATTCATGTGTAGCAATTTACACCACACAAATTTCACACCAACGGCTGGTTCTCCTTTGCTGCGCCGCTGGCCGCCCCGGCCGGCTGCTCCACCTGCTGCTGGTCTGGGGCGGGACCGCCGGCCGCCGGCTCGGCAGCAGCTGCTGCAAGGCCTGCCGCTGGCCCTGCTGCTCCAGCTGCCTGCTTCTGTCGCTTGATGCCCTTGAGCGACTGCTTGTCCCTGCAGAGAGGGGCCGGCCAATTATAGGTTTGACTTTCTCAGCGCAATGCTAAGATGCATGGGGGCAATGCAGTGAGCACAGGGTGCCCCTCCGTTCCCCATGCTCTTCCTTCTGCACAGACTCGTCACAGCGACGCGCTCGTCATGCCATGCACCCAGCTCACAGATGCCACGCCTGCTTGGTCACCGCCGGCAGGTATGGCCGCAGCTTGTTGTCGGAGGGCTCTCCGGGCAGCACCCGCTTTAATGCCTGCTTGTTCGGCGGGAGAAACGAGGGACGCCAAGGAAGCGGCAGATGAGTCAGCGCGCATGCAAGTTGATAGATTATGGCGGGCATCTGAAGCAGCTTCTGAACATGGTAAGCAAACCAGTGCCCCCTTGTCATTGCCAAAGCTAAGCCTCCATCACGACCTTCCATGCACACCAGCCAGACAGTCACCCCACCCCAAACTAACCTTGTGGATGTCCAGGCTGGTCAGCGCACTGGTCTTGGCTTGCGCCTGCTTGCCGCGCCGCTCGCCGCCCACTGGTGCTGCCTGTGCCACTGCCTCTGCAGCTTGACCGGCCGCAGGCGCCGGCACCACAGCGGCGGCGGCTGTGCCGGCGTCTGCTGCAGGGCAGCTGCTGCTGGTTGCCATGTCGCCCGAGCTCACACGTTGCGCCTCCTCCAGCACACGCACAGTGATCTCGTCCTGTGCAGCAAGAAAAGGAGCCCCCGTCAATCAAGTTAGTCGAGCAAGTTCAGCAGCTCTGCCAATGGACCAGATCACATGCAGAAGGAGAGGCACTCTGAGATGCCAGTCTGCTGCTTTAAGCCGAGCGCTCTGCAAACGCACAACAATCACCACCAGCTTTGCATAGAGCTACAAAGCAGCCTAACCGCGCACCAGCAGCTTGCCCAGCACTTTGACCGAGCCGACGGTGAGCTCGGCGCCCGGCTGCATGCGCTGCAGGCGGCCCGCTAGCCAGGCGCCCAGCTCCTCGTCATACTCCTCGCCCTCTCCCGCTGCTGCTGCCTCGCCGTCTGCTGCATTTTCGTCTACATCAGGGATGTCATCTGCTGCTGCCGCCGGGCCGGCTGCCGGCGGCTGTCCCTGCGGGTCGGCCACTGCCGCCGCCGGCGCGGGCGCCGCCTCCCGCGCCTGCTGCTCCGCTATCCCGCCCTCCGGCGCACTAACACCTTGCGCATGCTGCGCCGCCTGCTGCAGGGCCTGCTCCTGGCCGGCGGCGTCGGCAGCGGCGGCGCAGGGCTGCTCAGCAGGGGCTTGGGGCGCCTCCATCGCGTGCTGAGGAGTGAGTGACGGCGGGCAGCAGCGGATCGGCTGCCTGGAACGGCTCCCTGGCAGACTTTGAAATGAAATGGCGGCACGCTGCGGCCGCCGCCGCTTTGCCGCGCCACCGGGCCTGCCATGGCCCGGCTGGGCGTCCTTGCGGGCCATCGCCGCATCAGGCTGCACCGTCACCGCTTTCACCGGCGTTTTGGCTGCTCCACCGTAGCCCAGGAGCTCAGGAAGAAAGCCAGCGGCGCGCCACGCTCCCCTGCCCTCCCCCGGCCACCCTGGTTGCACCGATGGCGCTTTAGCGATCCATCCAACAGCCCAGCAGACGGAGGCGCCGGCGCTGGCCAACGACAGCGGCCAGTATGGCGGGGAAGAGCGGGCAGAAGAGCCGGCTGTCGGGCAGGAGGGGCGCAGAGGGCCGCGACACGCCCGCCAAGCGGCAGAAGGGCATCAAGCAGTTCCTGCAGCCGCGGCCGCCGCCGGCGGTGAGGGCCGCTGCTATCCCGGGCGCGGTGGCAGATGGAGTGTTTGGTGTTGAATTGCTGGCCTTTGCTGTTCCCAGCCTGCCACTACAAGTGTTGCCTTTGATGCACCCTAAACCCCTCGCTGCAATGCTTAGCAGGAAGTTCGCGACAGCAGCGAGGAGCCAGATGAGCAGGCGGGGCCCAGCCAAACGCCGGCTGTGGGCCTGCTGGCGGCGGCAGCTGTGCCGCCCACCGCAGGCGCGCCCACTGGCGCCGGCGCCATGCTGCAGACAGCGCTTCTGCGCAGCCTGCAGCACCGCTTTGCGACACAGCAGGCGCTGGAGACGCCGGCGCTGGCGGGCGTGGCGGGCAGCAGCACCCAGCTGGCGCAGCAGGGTGCAGTGCCCATGGATGTGCAGCAGCAGCCGCCGCAGCAGCAGCAGCCGCCGCAGCAGCAGCAGCTAGAGGCAGAGGAAGACGAGGATGAGGAGGATGAGGATGGCTTCCAGATCTTCTCGCAGCTGGCCTACGAGCCCACCTTCCTCAGCCAGCGGCCACCAGAGGCGGCGGCCGATCCAGATGGCGCCGGCCCTGCCGGCACCAGCCAGCAGCCCACGCAGACGCAGCTGCCGCCCAGCCAGCAAGGCGCGCAGCCGCCTGCGGGCCCGGCCACCACCACATCAGCGGATGAGGAGGGTGACGAGGAGTGGCCGGCCAGCCAGCTGCTAAGCCAGCCGGCGGCTAGCCAGCAGCAGCAGGCAGACGGCGCACGACGAGCCTCGGGGGCGCTGGCCACAGCCAAGACCACACCTGCGCTGCGATCCTCGGAGCGGTTACGCTGCGACGGCGGCCCCGCAGGTGCGCCGCCTGGGTGGGCAGGTGGTGTGAGGGCCAGGCAGCAGCAGGCAGGCACGAGTAGCCTTGTGCTAGGTCAGGTGCCTATTTGGCAGGCATGCTGCACCAAACATGCTCAGGGTGGCTCAATTTGCAGCACCTGTCGTCTGCGGGGAGCCTGCACAGCTCCCTACCTGCTGGCCGCGTCCGCTCTGCTTCCCACATCCTTGTCCTCCGAACATACCCTCGCCCCTCTGCCTGCCCTTGTGTGCAGACGAGGCGCGCTACTTCCCCATGTTCCGTACGCGCAGCGGCACCAAGCGCGTGTACATTGTGCGGCACGGCGAGTCGGCATACAACGAGGCGGTGGCGCGTGGCGCCAGCTGGGCAGACCCACTGATTTTTGACGCGCGGCTCACGGAGAAGGGGCGGCAGCAGGTGGGAAACCTTTTGGGCGAGGTTGCTGGGTGTCTGGCTGGATGCGGTGTGCTGTGGCAGGCTGCTGGCCGGGGCGGTTGCAGGTTCGTAGCTGCTGTTGGTCACCGATCGACCAGCAGGCAGAGCGTACATGTGTGCCACAGCAGCCTTGACAAGTGATTGGCCGCTCAGCAAGCCACGCTGCTGCTGCCGCTGCAGGCGCGCAAGCTGCGGTCTGAGCTGGCGCAGCTCAACCTGCCGGCCGACACGCTGTGGGTGACCAGCCCGCTGAGCCGCGCCATTGAGACGCTGATGCTTGGCTGCCCTACCGCACACCTGCTGCGGGCGCCGGGCGGCGGCGCCCCTACCGGCAGCACAGCCAGCGGCAGCACAGAGAACAGCGCAGCCGTGCCGAATGGCGGCAGCGACCAGCCGCTGCGCGTCGTGGTGCTGCCGTGCATTAGCGAAAAGGTGGGCTTTTGAATGGTGCTGCTGTGCTGTGCTGCAGCGCATTCTGCTCCTGCAAACGGTGGCTGTTTTGCGGACAGTGCGGATGGGTAACCTGCGTCGTGTGCTGCCCCTGTCTGGTTAGCGTTGAGCATTTTGTTCAGCCAGCCTGCAGGCTGATGGATCGCCGCTGCAAATGCCTGCCACACAGCAAACACACACGCCTCACCTGCTGCCCCGCTTGCTGCCATGCAGGTGGTGACCTGCGGCGACATTGGGCACCCTGCCAGCGTGCTGTGCAAGCGGTTTCCAGAGCTAGCAGAGCAGCTAGGCGCGCTGCCGGAGCTTTGGTGGTACACGGGCAAGCCTGATAAACCCAACTGCGCGCTGCAGAAGCGCTTTGAGAGCCACGAGACCAAGCAGCAGGTCGACGTGAGTGTGGGGCGTGCGCACAGCAGTCAATGGCTTTGGCAAACATTGGTGCCTTGCTGTGCCTTGCCGTGCCTTATTGATTGTATCTGGCATGCAGCTGGCCTTGCAATGCCGCATGATCGTAGAGTTGCTGTTTAATAACGGCGGCCGCTGCTGCTGCTCCTGCCTCCCCGCCCCTGCAGTCGAGGGTCGGCGCCTTCCGCCGCTGGCTGCAGGAGCGGCCTGAGACCACGATTGTGGCAGTGGGGCACAGCAGCTACTGGCGCAGGTGCGGCGCACAGTGTGCAGCTGCCGCCAGCTGGGACGTGGCTGGCGCAGCACGCTGGACGCATGCAGCTGCAGATGTTCTGCTGATGGTATCAAGTGGCTGCTGGCGGCTTGTGCTCCCCTGCACCCCATGACTGCATGGGCCTGCTGCCTTGGCATCTTGCTGCCCTCTGCTGCCAATCATGTATTCAACCGCTCCCCCTTGTGTTTCCCGCTGTACCCCGTGCAGCTTTGAGGAGTCGTGCAAGGGGTTGAAGCCGGAGCGCATGCGCAACTGCGAGTTCCGCTGCATCCACTACTGAGGCGCCCGGCAGCACGTTTTGGGCGGCAGCCTGCTGGTCTGCCCCGTATTGTGGGCGGGCAGCCTGCTGGTCTGCCCCGTATTGTGGGCGGGCAGCCTTTTCCCTTGGCTGCTCCTGTGCTGCATTCGCAGCTGCCTTCTGTGCTGAAAGCCGCTGCACCAGCATTTGAATCTTCGACTTGGGACTTTTTGACAGCTGACGCAACGTATCCATCGCACATTGACTGAGACCACACTTGGGTGCGGGGTCGTCTCCTGCCCTGCCCCCTTGCCCAACACCATTCACCCACCGCCACCTGTGAAATATACGCCCATCCGTTGCCTCTTTCCTGCTCCAATTCTGTCCCTGATCCCCTTCTCTGGGCAAGCGACCATCTGCCCAATGCCCCGTTCCTCTCCACCTGCCCTGCGGCTGCCTCCATCTTCATCTATCTTGCCTACTCAAGCAGCCGGCGGGCGGGCTTGTAATGCAATATCTGATCCAGGGCTTGGCCAGGCTGGGCTGTCAATGCACGCATTACACATAAAATCCAACCTTGACAGCTTGTTGCACATGCCTGCTCAACATCTAGTTATCTCGCAGCTGCGCTGCTGCTGCTGCTGCCGCCTGCAGGCGCTGGCACTCCGCCTTGTGCGCTCGCCAGTGCGCTCGGCTGCACTCCATGCTACAGTAGCGCACAGAGGCACAGCCGCCGCAGCGCCGCAGGCCCCGCGTGGCGCCACAGCCCTCAGCTGCACACACCTTGGGGGCAGGTGGGCGGGCAGCTGGTGGCGCTGCTGCTGGCCCTGCTGCCTGCCCGCCTGCGTCTGCCGCTGGTTTTGCAGCAGCCCCCTCCGCTCCTGCTGCAGCTACCTCAGCTGCCTCTGGCTTCGCTGTGCCCTGCCCTGCTGCCGGCGGCTTTGATCCCACTGGCTGCTGCTTATTCTCCCGCCGCTTGCTGCCGCCGCCCACTGCCCCCTCGGCTGCTGCTGCAGTGCTTGCTGGCTCATCCCATCCGGCTGTAAGGCCCTGCGCGGCGTGTTGGAGCACAGTCTCGCCGCCATGGGCAAGCAGCAGCTCCCGTAGCTGTCGCAGGCCGCCGGCAGCACTAACGACAGCGGCCACGGCTGTTGGCTCTCCATCGCATACCATGTTGGCGAGCGCCTGGGCTGCCAGCTCTGCCGCACCTTTCTGCTCTCTGCCACTGCTGCCGCAGCTGCGCAGGAACTCCACAAGCAGCTCTGCTGCCCCTGCATCCAGCAGCGCTTGCCTCCAGTAGCCGCTGCTCGCTGCCAAGTTGCGCAGTGCGGAGGCTGCCTCCGGCCGAGCCAGCCTGTTGCTGCTCCGCAGCAGGCGCAGCAGCGGCGGCACGCAGCCTGCGTCAACCGCGGCGACGTTGCTTTCGTTGAGGCCCCATGCCAGGTTGGTGAAAGCCAATGCTGCAAACTGCTGCACCTCGTCACTGCCGCTTGACAGCAGCGGCACCAGCGTGTCGAAGGCGCCTGCCTCAATGATTGCCGCTGTGTGCTCCTCGCTGCCTACTGACGCTTCCGCCAAAACTGCGGCCGCCTGCGCCAGCAGCTCTGGGTTTGCAGAGCTGTGCAGCAGCGGCATCACTGCTGCAATGCCGTCTGCCGCCTGCAGGGCTGCTGTGCCGGCCCCATTGCCTCCCAAGAGCTGCAGGATGGCCATAAGCGCAGTCGACTGCACGCGCTCGCTGCTGCCGCCACTGACACCGCTGCCACTGCTGCTGCCGCTGCTGCCACCGCAGCCTGGCCCGCTGCCGCGTCTGCTAGCACCGCCGCTGCCGCTGCCTCTCAGCAGCGAGACCAGCCGTGGCATTGCTCCCGCTGCCAGCGCCGCTGAGCGTGCTTCTGGGCTGCCCCAAATTATGGTGAGAAGCAGCGCTGCTGCACCTGCCGGAACGGTGGTGCCACCGTCACGGAGCCGCGCCACCAAAGTGGGCATGATGCCATCAGCGGCACGGATGGTGGCCAAATGCTCGGTACTCAATGAGAGCGCGCACAGGGCTTTGACAGCACTGGCGTGCCTCAGTCTACTGCTGCCACGCAGCTGGGCAACCAGTGCAGGGATGGTGGCTGCAGGCGGCATGGCCCCTGCGGCGGCAGTAGGAGGGGCGGCGGTGGCGGCGGTGAGTGGCGAGTGATGAGTGATGTGCAGGCTGACACCGACTCCGACGAGGCGCAGTATCCATCAGCGGCGGCTGGCAGGCGCGCCGGCTCTCACCAGCGCCAGCGCAACTTAAAACTCGTAGCCTGCAGCCTTGGGGCGGTCGGATATGCACCTGAGGGCAAACCCGAGAGCTGCTGTGATGCTGCGGAGCACTGCATAGAGACCGCCTGCCTCCACTTTTGCCGCATGAGCTGCCGTCGCCAGCAGCGGGCGAGCGTACACCTGTGCTGCGCGAGCAGCTGCCGGCACGGCGCAATGGCCCAGAAGCAGCTCATTGGGATATGCATGATCTGGCGCTGTTGCTTAAATCCATTTCACCAAGGCTTTCAGCAAGGTGAAGTAGGCAATGCAGAATGCACCCATGAGCCCTCGCCGACCGGCCTGCGCTCGCGGCCGGCCCGGCACCAAGCACCCCTGAGTGGCATGGCAGCCCCTTTAGCATAATGCGACATGGCAGCCCGCGCCAATGCAGCTCAACAGACTGGTTAGAGCATTTTCATGCAGCTGCATCTACTCTGTGTTGTCTCTGACATGCTGTCCGTTGTGGGCGGTGGCACCGCCGGCATGGCCGGCCCATGAGGTTGTGGACAGCATCACTTCTCAATCCCAATGCTCTAATTCAACGGTTTCGGACATGCCACGGTGCTGGGCAGCCGGTCTGGCACTGCTGCTGCACGTGACCACTCTGGCCTGCGCGCAGCAGCAGCCCGGGAGCCTCCTGCTGTCCTCCAGGGCCTATGCCACCGATGGCCAGCCTGGGGCGGTGCTGGCCCCCAACACGGCGCTTCAAGGGCTGCCCCTTGGCGAGCTTCCCGCCGGCAGCCCGACCGAATGCGTCCAGCAGTGCATGCAGGACGACGAGTGCAGCTGGGTGAACTACTGCCCGAAAGGCCAGGTGGGCTCGCCCGCCGCTGCCGCCGCCGCCGCTGCCTTTAGTGTGCAGCCGGCTTTGGAGCATTTGAATTGCCGACAGATGCTCCTTCGACAAACCCTGCTCCCCATCTTCTCCTGCCCTTTACAGGGTGAGTGCCCCGGTGCCGGTGGGCAGCCGCTGGGCCCTGGGCTGTGCAGCCTGCTGGCGGCAAATGGGAGCGCAGTGCCTGCAGTCCAGCGGGCAGGCATAGGCGTGGACACGGTTGGCGGTGAGTGAGTGCCTCCAACACTGCCACCGGCTGGCTCATGGTGTGGCATGTGTGTGGCTAGCAGTGTGCACTCGGCCAGCGCATTGCCAGGGCCGCACGGCGGCAGCACTTGTTCGCACTTCATAGCCTGGCATGGCAGCGGCGGCAGTGACCGCCCGACTTCCCTGCCCTGCCCGCTCCCTGATTGCCGCAAGCCGCCGCTGACCCACACCCGCAGGCTTCCCCTTGCGCACCAAGGGGCGCAGCTTCCCCGGTTATACCTTGACGCCTGCACAGGGCATGAGCAGCGGAGACTTCCCATGCCCGGGTTCGGTCCTGCCGGCGCAGTGCGCCTTCAGGTGGGCTGTGCGCGGCGGTTGGCCCGTGCTGCATGAGCAGCCATGACTGCTGCACAAGGCAGCGTGCAGCGTGACGGGCTGAGTGAAATGCGGTTCTTTCACCTGCTAGCTGAATTGCAGGACCCCCGCCGAGGCGACCGTACTGTGCATGAGCTTGCTGCCGTGCCGCACAATCGTGGTGTACCAGCACGGTGGGCGCGTTCGGTGGTGTGTGCATAGGGAGCACTGCTGCGCCCACATGGCTTGTGTACTTCCCTGCCTGGTGCAAGATGTAGCCACAGCCATGCCAAACTTCCGTACAGTTGAGGCCGACCGCAGGCATGGATGGCAGCTCCAGCCCAGTGGCAGTGCTGAAGAACAGCAGCCTGCCGCCTGGAGAAACGTTCACCGCCCCCACCGTGTACTCCGTGACTCGCTTGGACAACCGCTTCGTGGTGAGCAGCGCAACGGGTGTGGTTGGAGCGCACGGCCATTGCTGTACAGACTGTGCAGGCATGATGCCATGCCACGGCATGCCATGCCATGCCATGCCATGCTATGCCATGCCAGCCCATGCCATGCCATGCCAAAATGCAGCCCGGGCCCGCCTTGCCTTGCTGTGACCTGTCACGTCGTTCACGACTGCCGTGTTGCCTTGCAGACCGGCACACATCTGTCTGAAAGTGACGGGGACACGGTCATGCCCACACCTGCTGAGCTGGCGGACAGCAACAGCAGCACGGATGCCAGTACGTACTACGGCTGCTTTATTGGACACAATGCGGTTGCTGAAGGCGTACAGGTGGGGCCTGCTGAGTCAGCTTGATGCAGCGCGTGCCGAGGCATGAAGCAGGCAGGCGCTGTTGTGGCTGGTGGGCAAGCAGCACAGCAAGCGAACCGATTGCTGGCCAGGGGGTTGGGATGGGGGCATTGCTTGGGCTTCCTCGGCTACATGCAACTACTGCATCAGACGTTCAGTCATCTGCCTTGCCAGGTGGACATGCTAACGGGCCAACCAGATGCTGAGTCGTGCTGCCGCGCCTGCCGCGCGTGGGCAAGGAATAGCAGTAGCGGCAGCAGCAGCGGCAGCGGCATCGCGCCGCCCACAGCTTGCAAGTGGTGCGGGTGCAGCTGTGTTTGCGGATCTCGGCGGCAGCTGGCTCCGGCTGCTCAGAAGCAGAACAAGCCAAGCGTACCGATGTCGAGCCTCCTCTGGCTGCGCCCCTGCAGCTGGAACTACTGCGATCAGAGCGGCGGCTGCAGTTTCACAACTGACGACTGCGGGCGACTGGAGCTGCCCCAAGGAGGCTGCGAGCTGCGATTTCAGGTGGGCCTGCAGGGGCAGCTCCTGCAAATGGCGTCGGGCGCTCCCCACCGCTGATTCTGTGCCTGCCGGCTTTGCCTGCCGGGCATGGTGGCACTTAATTCTTGCAAGACAGCAGTGAAGGACTGCACCGCTGTTTCCACCCTGCTTGCAGGACCTCATCTCACCGGTGCGCTGGACCATCGCAATCCAACTGGGTGACGGGGTGGCTGTTAACAACGTTGTAGAGGCACTCAGCCAGCAGCAGGAGGGCCCTGCTGGCAAAGGAGGGCCCTGCTCGCCGCGCACCCTGGCATTTCCATCGGGCCTGCAGCCGCACCTCTGGCCGCCCATGCTTCCAGGCTTCCTGCTGCAGACCAACCCATCTATCCTCCGCATCACCCTGCCTCTGCAGTCTGTGGGCTACCCTGCTGCGCTGATCGCCAAGGGGCCTGCTGTACCTTTCCAGGCGGGCGGGCCATTCATCTGAACAGGGCCGCAGGTGGGGTGACAGCACCATCAGTGCACTGCACGCTTCCGGCGCTGAGCAATCCACTAGGGCCTGCGTGCTTGGTTGGATCCAACCAGGCATGCCAGGTGGCGCTGTGCCACCAAGGCAACTGCAAGCTCATTCTGGGTGCTTCTCTGGTTGCCTCCACTCAGGTGCCCGGCTACACACTGATGGCTGGCAAGGGCCTGTTCACTGCGGGCCGGTTCAACTGCTCCGGCACTCTGAGGTCAGGCACCTGCTTGACCAGGGCGGCTCTGGTGTGGCAGGAGCAGCTGCGCTGCTGGTGACACGCCCCTGTGCTTCTCCCTCAGCCGCCACGGCACCTCTCTGTTCCTTTGGCTAACGCCTGCATGCTGGCCATTGTCACGCTCCTCTAACTTTTTCTCCACTGCCGACAGGCCCGAAATCCAGGAGTGCGTGCTGCAGATGCCGCCCGAGCAGGCGGCGGCCCACTGCAACGCCGACCCCGAGTGCAAGGCGTTCGTTTTGAAGCAGCGTGAGCAAGCGCGTGGCTTGGCCGTTTGGCAAACTGGCCTGCACAGTGGGCGCATGTCTGGCATGCTCAGGGCAGGCATCATGATTGCTGGAACCGTTGCGCAGTGGGCATGTCACCGACAAACGTAGACAGGCTGGCTTCCCCTGCCCTCCACCCCCATGCTGCAGAGGGCGTGTTTGGGAGCGGCAGCAGCCTGGCCATCTTCAAGCACGATGCCAACGAATCAGCCATCCTTTTCAACCCAACCGGCCTGCTGTATCTTCGGAACGACCCTGCCGCTCCGGACAGCAGCAGCGGAGGCCTGTCCGGCGCAGCGGTGGCAGGCATTGCAGTGGGGTCAACCGTTGCAGCGGCGGCGATGGCTGGGCTGTTGGCGGCAGCGCTGCTGCGGCACCGGCGGCGGCGCAGGGCGCTGGGTGCACCCAAAGCATATGCCAGCCTGTCTAGCAGCACAGTTCTGCCAGTGGCTGTGATTGGAGGCCCTGGGCCGTCACACAGCCTGTCCGCTGAGCTCGCCAGTCACACCGCTTCTGCTGACCCAGCTCATGCCGACAGCCCCTTTGCCGCTGCGGCGGCGGTGGTGCCGGCGTTTGACCCAGCACCAGACGGCCCTGCTGCGCCCACCGCTATGCAGCCGCGTGCAGGCAGCACTGCGCCGCGGCCGGCAGCAGGGCCAGCGCTGCACCTGGCTGCTTCTTCTGCTCTGCTGGATGGCCCTGGGTCCGGCCCTCCCGAAACAGTGCCAGAGCTGGTGCAGCTTGTGGCGGCAGCAGATGTGGCCGCCAGCCGCCAGCCCGGCGCCGCGCCCGCCGCGGCAGCTGGCGCCAGCGGCGGCAGCAGGAGCAGCGGCAGCGGGGAGGCTGCGGCGAGGCTGCCGCCACCGGCGGCCATTCTGCCGGCGGCCTTGTTGGACCACGTGGTGGACCCTGCAGCCATTGAGTACTGCCGTCTGCCCAGCGGCAAGCTGCATGTGCTTGGGGAGGGCGCCAGGTGGGCAGCGGAGGGCGGGGATGGGCAGGAACAGGCAGGGTGGAGCAGCCTGGTTGCTTGTGTACGTGCTGCCGAGACGCTTGATCCGGGGGAGCAGGGGAGGCACGAGAGCTGGGCTGGAGTGTCTCAGCGTTGTATGAGCCGATGCAGCAGGCGGCTGGCACTGTGCGAGTGTAGCTTGGACACTTTTACAAATGCCCATCCTGCTGCGCACCCATCCCGCAGCGGCCGGGTCTTCAAGGCGAAGCTGAGGGGCGAGATCATTGCTGTCAAGGAGATCGACCTGGGCGCCAGCGAGGCCAACCGCCGCACCTTCCTCACCGTGAGTGCTCTGCGTACAGCATGCTCTGTGTACCGCAGGCCTGTAGAGCACCAGCGGGCACCCATGCAAGGGCGTGCCTGCTGCCCTCTGCGTCTGCCCTCTGCATCATGCCAAGAGTGGGCTCACACTGCATACAAACTTGCTTGCACATGCCTGTGCACATGCCTGCAGGAGGCGGCCCACTACCCTGCCTGCACAACAGTAGCTGGCCACTTGCAAGTACCACTGCACACACTCCTCACACGTTCCTACAGGAGGCGGTCCAGCTGCCCTGTCTGCACAACAGAAGCTGGCCCTGTTCACATACCATTGCACAAACTCCTCACACATGCCTGCAGGAGGCGGTGCAGCTGCAGCGCCTGCGGCACGCGGCGGTGGTGGGCTTTGTGGGTGTGGGCGTGCGCAACCGCACCGGCTTGCTGCTGATGGAATATTGTGAGGGCCGAGACCTGTACACGTGAGCTCCTTCTCCTCCGCGGCACTGTTTTGTTGAGATGCACCAGGGCATTGCTTTGCAGGTTGGCCCAGCATTGCAGTGCATGTGCCTGCGCAGTGCGCTGAACTGCATTGTTTACAACAATATGTGCAGCTTCTGCCCCTGTCGTGACGACCGCAGTGCGCTGCCCCTGCGCGCGGCGGGCGGCAGCGGCGAGCGGGTGTTTGGCTGGTGGCCTTTGACTTGTGCAGAGCACTCAACTACATTCATAGCCAGCAAATTGTGCACATGGTAAGGCGGAGTACAGTGCGCTGTGCAGCCTGACTGCTGGTCCGACCGTTTGCGACTGATGCCAAAACATGCGCACCTGTGCCGAGCCATGTGCATGCTGGCTGCGGCCCATGCCATGCATGGACTGCTTTGCCATCCGCAAATTAGCAGCTTGCTGAGCATCCCTCTCTTCTGTGTGTGCCCAGGACGTCAAGTCCAGCAACTGCCTGCTGACGGCGTCGGGGTCCGCCAAGCTGGGCGACTGCGGCCTTGCACGCCTGCAGGAGCGCACAGAGGAGGCTGCACCTGCTTGATATGTGCATTCTGAGTACTTAATGTCCTGCTTGGCAGAGCATGCAGCGCCCGGCCACGCACCGCCTATGATTTGCGTTGCATGGGTTGTCGCAAATGTGGGCATGCCTCCACTGGTGCTGCTGTGCAGACCCGCACCCACCTGTCCGATCTTGATTCGATTGTGGGCACGTACGCGGTGAGGCACCTGAGCAGTTGTATGCAGAAAAGTGCGCGGCATGGCCGCTTGCATCTGGTTGCAGCAGTTTTCGGTGCTGGATGACATTGCGCAGCCATCGCACTGCTGCTCTTCCCACAACACGCATTGCCCTGCGAGGGACCTGGCAGCTGGCGCCCATTTGCAAACTGCCTTGCTGCCCCCTTTCCCTCACCAGTGGGTGGCTCCGGAGGTGCTCATGGGCGGGCGGCAGTGCACATCGGCAGTGGACATGTTTTCATTTGGAGTGTGTTGCTGGGAGGCAAGTGGCCCCCACAAATGCCATGTGTGTATGCACTAGAGGCGCCATTGCCGGACATGGCCGTCCAGCACAGAGCATTCAAGCGATGCAGGCTGCTGCTGCACTGCTGTTCACTCTGCTGCCATCAACGCCTCCCACAGATTGTGACCGGGGAGCGACCCAAGCGAGGCTTCCTGCGGCCGCCGGTGGTTGGCGAGGAGTGCCCGCAGGTGCGTTGCTGTGCTTCCATGATATGCTTCCATGATATGCTTCCATATATAATTCCATGCATGTGCTGGGCTGGGTTCCTTGTCCAGGCAGCGAGGGGATCCGACATACACGAGCCATAATTGCCATGTCTAATGGCAGTGGTGGCTCGTGCATGGATTGCACATTCATTCACCATCTCGGCATCGCATCACCATGCCACATGACAGCACTGTAGCCATGCCGCCGCCAAGCACGCTCCAGGCGCCTGCCGCGAATCTCACATGCTACCTCTGACTGGCCCCTGGCTTTTTGCAGGAAGTGGCCGACCTTATCGCAAGCTGCACCGACCCAGACCCGCAGCAGCGGCCCACGGCACGGCAGGCGATGGAGCAGATTGGCCGCCTGCTGCGGCGCCGAGGCAAGCCGGCGGCTGGTGGTGGCACGGGCGGCGGTGTGGTTGAGTCAATGGCTGAGTCAGTGGCCAACGGGGCAGCTGATGACAGCAGCGTGGGTGGCGCTGCCGCCGCGGCAGTGGGCAGCGGGCAGGATGGCAGCGCCGGCGGGCGGGAAGCCAGGGGACAGCAGCACACCACGGATGGCACTGGGCGCAGCAGCGATGAAGACACGACCGCCGGTGGGCAGCTGCAGGAGCAGAGCTAGCGGGTGGGCTGGCGCCGCCTAGCCTAGCAGCTACATATTTTGTGGCACATTTAGCCGCAGCAGGGTTTGGCAAGTTTACCAACAGAGATGCCAGCCAAACCAAGACAGGACAGACTACTCATGCATGCATCCGTCGCCCACCACGAACCCCAGTTTTGTGCCTTTCCACCATTGAAATGCAATTGCCAATGCACATATCTCTTTGGCGCAGTTCTCGATGGCCGCATGCGTGCCTGCAGTCCCGCCTTCTGTAACCCTTCCCCAAAGCCTGCTGCCATCTTCTAGTGCCTCCATGCACAGAATGCAACCAAGGCCGGTGCCTGCGGCCAGCCTGGGTTGTGCAGCCTGGCAAGCTGCCAGCTCTCCATTTGTACTTCGGCTGCCTCCCTGGGTGAGCTTTTTACGATCTGGATGCGGCTGTCTTTCCAGCAGGCTCGGCGCCAAGTGGGCGGCAGCCACCAAGTGGCGCCGCCGCTGCCGCCGTGTGGGTGGCGGCCGGCACGGTCACCTGTCTGAGCCACTGCCAGCCGCCAACTGCACAACATCGGCAGCCTTCATGCCTGTGGCTCAATCACCTGGGCATAATAAGCGGCAGGAGTAGGAGCTTAAGGGTGCACCCATTGAGCGGGATCCACCGCTCCCGCCCCGCTGACCTGGCGCTCCATGTGACCGCTCCAGCTCTGCCCTGATCGCGCTGCTTCCGGCCCCAGGAGTGTTTGTGATCGTTCTTGTGCTCGCTTGAGAGGCGCTGCCCCGAGCAACAGTAAGCGCCCCGCGGCCCGCCACAGGTCTGCAGAGCTGCCGCAGGGGGCGCCCCCTTCCTGCAAGAGGTCGGGGTCGAGCCGTGCATGCTGCGAACACAGCGGGTCGCGCACTCGGCGGAGCTGCGCACGTGGGAATGCAACCATTTTGCCTGCTCTTTGTGTTTACAAACTCCTTCTGGTCCTCAATTGACTCCGCAGCGAGCGCCCGCCATGCCCAGTGGCCGCCGCCTGCCGGCAGGTCCCGCCGCCGCCCTGCTCCTCCTTGCGCTGCTGCTGCCCCATGCTGCGGCTCGGCGCGCAGGCCAGCCCTATAAGCCAACGATACCCATCAAATCCGAGTTCGCAGACATCCGCCCCTGCGACGTCTGGGGGTGAGTGGGTGCACCTGTGCAATTGGTCCGTGGCCCGCTCGACCGTGCTACGTGGCTCACCGCCGCTGGCCTGCCCCACCGGCATGCGTGCAGCCCCCACACGAGCACACCTGTCTACCCAGATGGCTACATGGCTAAGGTCGAGGCGGTGTACAGGGCCAACCAGGCGAGGAAGGAGCGAGGGCAGGCAGTTAGCATGGCAGCGAGCGGGCCCAGAGCCTGATGCTGACCACGTACCGCTGCCGCCGCCGCGCCTGCCGCAGCAACTGGGCATGTACCGGAGCGCGATCAGCATGCTGGGAGGGGCGTACCCCCCTTACACCTCCATTGCCGCGTCCCTGGTCAACCTGAACCTTCAAAACGCAAACGAGGCGCTGGTGGCATACCAGCAGTCCATCAGGTGTGGCCCGGAAGGCTATCCTCCCCCTGCCGGCAGAGAGGGACGGCCCGGGGCCAACGGCGCAGCCGTCCAGCTGCCGCCGTCCGCCGCCTCACTCCTTGCCCCCGCACCGCCGCACTGCAGCTACATGCGCCAGTACGTCGCGGCAGCGATTGTGGACTACAACACGGACCTGATGAACGCCAACGTGATGAGGTGAGCTTGACAATATTGGGGGCAAGGGCAACCGCACTGCTCCCGCGCTGCCCTTAGCGCAGGCAGTCGGCGCTTGCTGGAGGTTCATCCAGCCCCACCCCTACCCCCTTCATCCCGCAGTGACTACAACGCCTACCGGCTGGCGATGCAGCGGTACAATGCCACACAGGAGCAGGCTGTGCGGGCGCGCAACTTGGAGCAAGCGCTGACCCTGTGCCACCGCATGCGCTCCCGCCTCTCGGACTGGCGCTCCGGCAAAGACTTTGGCAAGGCGCAGCCGCTCCAGCCGCACCAGGCCTTCAACTGGTGCGGGGTAGCACGGGCCAGATGGGGGCGGGCAGGCGGGGGTGCAGAGCATGCAAGGGCTGTGATAGTATGCCTGGATAGCAGCCAGGGTGTGCTGGACCAATGCACATCAGCCGCTGTTGTGCTGGCTGCCACGGTGGCGCCGCAGCCTGTGCTAGCTTAGCCATTAAAAGCCAGTGCCTTGCCGTCTCATGTGATGAGCTTTCTTGTGCGCTGCCGCAGGATTGCCACAATCGGCACTACCTGCCTCACTACTGAGTATCTGCTGTGGAAGCTGCACCCCGAGTCCAAGGTAAGCAATGCAACGCCTGCATGGCATGCCCGCCCAGCCAGCTTCACTGCAGTTGTTGACAGCCCAGGCGGTCTTTTCCCCCTGCCACATGCTGTCCCCTCCAGCTCACCAATGAGGACCTGGTTCGGCACGAGCTTGCCGAGTGGCAGTCCCTGGCCTCCGCTGCCGTGCGCGACTTGTATGCCGGCGCCAACGGCCAGCTGCCCACGGCTGCCACGGAGCTGCGGCTGTCGGGCGGCACATCCACCATCCGCCAGCTGCGCCTGGCTGCCTTTAGCGAGTCCAACAGGCCCCGCACGCTGGCGGTCCGCTGCTATCCCCACCAGTGAGCTGAGGGGCCGCAGCGGAATGGGCTGTCATGCAAGCTGCCATGCTGCGCCTGCTGCTGCTGCGCCTGCTGCTGCTGCTGCTGCCCAAACAAGCCTCTTCCGTCATGCCGTGTTCACCTGCCATGACTGCGCGCTTCTTCCCCTCCCCCGGCTGTATCCAGCAACTTCCTGGACCTGTGGGCATACGAAGTGTGGGACAGCATTGCGCACACCAAGTTCACCGCCACGTACCTGGAGGGCGGGCGGTGCGCGGGGTCCTCCACCATCGGCATGTGCCCCATCCCACAGCCGCGCTACTCGTACGACCCGGTGCCAAACAGCCACCAGGCGTGGAAGTACTACTTTGGCGTGTTTGACTCGTTCAAGGTGCGTCAAAGAAAAGCCGGGTGGCGGCTCGGCCCCCGTCGCTGCAAGTTGGCATGACTTCCACTGTTGCACTCTGTGCTGCAGGCACGGGCTGCCAACGAGTTGATGATCAAGCTGGATCCGTACATGGAAATGGTGCGGGCTCTGGGGTGGGGCCATCTGCTGCCTGGGCGCCGCCTCTTCACGGCAGCCGCCCTCAAGCCATGTTGTGGCCAACCGCCGCCCTTGCTGCCTGTGGCGGTCGCCTTGGGCTGCCACCCACAGCCGCCACCTGCTGCCGGCCAGCTGAAATGAGCCGATTGCTGTGCCCATCCTCTGTAGGTGTGGGCGTGGCAGTATGTGGTCACGCCCAAGATGGGTCCGCAAGCGCAGACCCTGCACATGGGCCCCTTTGGCATGCGGGACAGCAGCGACCGTGCTGTGGAGCCCAAGTTCCAAACCCAGCCTCGCGACCGCTTCCCAGAATTCAAGTGGGTGGATGCAAGGGGCTGGGTGGGCCATGCAATGTGGCTGGTCAGCGTCACAGCTGCCGCACCTGGGCAACCCTAGTTGGGGGCTGTGGTGCACCCGTGCCGCCGGCCAGATGCAGCATGCAACCGCTCCATGCCGGCCGGATGCAGCACGCAATCAGTCTGCACTTGACGGTCACAGCCACCCAAGCAGTGCCCTTCCCTCTGGCAGGAACCAGCAGTTTGTGCGAGTATCGGGCTTCACCAACAGTATCAACGGCCAAACCTTCATCCGAGGCATCGAGTTTGCCGATGGAGGCGCGCCACTCAACACCCCTGTGTGAGCCATATAGTGGTGCCTGTGCTGCCGAGCTGTGCCTGGGCTTGCTCCTGCTCATAGCATGTGCATCTGCTGACCTCCCACTCCTCCCCACCCTCATCGCACCGCACTCTCACCCAATCGCACCCCACAACCCCCCACTGCACTGTCACCCAACCGCACCCCACCCAACCCCACCACCCGCAACAGCACCGTGCGGTGCACCGGCGAGTGCGACGGCTCGCCAGCCAGCACTGCTGTGCTGAGGGGCGACGATGCGTTCTTTGGCCGCGTGTTTGTGTCTCGTGTGGAAGTGGACTTCGACTCAGCGCCGCGCTACCTGGCCCTGCACCTGGTGCGTGCAATCATAGCATTCAGAAGTACAAGATTGTGGTGGCATAGCGCTTGGATGGGGGAAATAGTGCATGCCACCCTGCTGCCTGCCTCTGATCGTCATGAGTCATGTGCATTGCCAGGTAGGCTACGCATGCATGACACCGTGCTCCCTGCTCTAGGTGTGTGCAGGGCGTTGGCGCGCCAGCTTGCAACAGCTGCCGCATATACGCCTTTACTAGCACGACTCGGCAGTGGGATCCCTCACCAACCCGATCCCACAAACCGCTCCAACCCATGCACTGCCGCACAACATGGCCCAAGCGACCTTACCCCCCCCTCACCTCCATCCGTCTCCCCCACCCTGCAGGCTGGCGGCAAAAAGTTCGAGGTTGGGGAGGCGGGGCGGCGCTGCGGCGGCAAGGGGCCCATGGACTGTGCCTCCTTTGACTCAGACCGCCTGCTGCCGAAAAGCGCGTTTGAGGACACGCGTGTGGGCCGCCGCATCCGATTCTTCAACCTGCGGGGCACATGGGGCGGCGAGCAGGGCGCTCTGGTGCAGCTGCTGCCCATTTACGTGGCGTACCGCACGCCGCCGCAGGCGTGAGGCCGCAGGTGTAAGCGGCGCCAGCTGGATTTGGGGCGCAGCTGGGCAACTTCTGGTGCGACTCCACCTCAACTTCTGGCACTGTTGCCAGCTGCTGCGCGTCTTGTGCATCCTCGTGGGTCAGGCTATTGCCCCTTGGCCTGCCGACACATTTGGCGTATGATGCGCCTTTCGGCATCAAACTTTTGGTGCATCTGTCTCTTGCTTTCCCCGCCAGTGCTGGCTCGGGTACAATCAGCAACGCAAACTCCAATCACCTGTGCTTCTCAACAACAGTTAACAACCATTTAGCCATGAACCTGCGCCCACATCTCAACCACAGTGTCAGTTTTACAACCACCTGCCCACAGTTCCTGTCCACCGTTTGCCACTCTGCCCTCCACAACAATCCACATTCTGCTCCTCCGCACAACTTCTGCCTTCGACCATTCTGCACTAAACAGTTGAGGCACTGATGCCGGGTTACTGGGGTGTTTGAACGCCATGTCATGCACACATCCTGCAGTTTACCTACAGGCCTATAGCTATGCAAGACATTCTCTCAATAGCTCGACCAGCAGCGCCAGCAGGAGTGGAGGTTGTTCAGCAAGCTTGAACGCCGTTTGCAAGTGTGCAACCAGACCTCCTCCTCTGACGCAGGACCACATGCATGTGTGATCCAGCCTTCATTAGAGGGGCAAGATGGAGCACTGCACAACAACAACTTTTTGGGGTCGAGCGCAGCAGGCGGCAGCGCGCCGCCGCCCAGATAGAGTGGGAGCGGGCATGCGTCATTCGGCCCTCAAAACATTCCCGCTGCACTGCTGAATCTTTTGGCCTTGCGCATGCGCTCGGAAGCGTAGGGCTTGCGCGCACTCCGACGCAACTCGCTATGCAGGCGGTCCTGGCGCCCACGGCGCCTGCTGTTCGGGCCGCCAGCCTCCCAGGATGCAGCAGCAGGGCGGCGGCGGCGCGACGGCCGGTGGCGTTGGCGCCGCCCAACCCGCTGCGTGCCGCCGCCGCTCGGCGGCTGGGCCTGCCGGCGCGGGGCCGCGGCCGCGGCCTGGCCGCCCACGCCATGCTGTCCACGGAGCAGCTGGTCGGCCTGGCCATCTTCTTCTCGCCGTCTGTGGCAGCGCTCATATACGCTTACGTGCGGGGCAAGGGCAACCTGCAGGACGGCCTGTCCCACCTGCTGACCGATGTGTCAAAGGTGGGTGCTGGCCGCGCCCGGGGGCGTTGTTTGGCCCCCTGCTGCAGCCAGAGGCTGCATCACATGATGCTGCGGGGTGCTGTTGATTATGGAAGAGCTGCCAGCGCCCGTCGCCCCTTGCATAGGCCAGACACAAGTATCCCAACCCTCACCTCCCCGCATTTTGCCGCTCGCATTGCTCAACAAGCTGCCTCCAGGCTGCTGTTGGGCGGCAGCAAAGTGTTGCCGCCCAAATTGCTCTTGTCTGTTGGTTGTGACCGTCTGTTGGGTGTGTGCGCTTGGGCTGCAGGGCCCCTTCCAGCCCAGTGTGTGGGCAGCAAGAACGCTCCGGTAGCGTCACCACTGTCGCTTTACCCCAACAGCTTGTTTTGCGCTCTGTAACTGCAGGGCTACTTCCAGCCCGACGTGGGCGGCAAGAACATCCCGGTGCCGTCACCACTGCCACTGCGCTCATATCGCTCGTCTCGTTCCCTTGGGGTTGCAGGCCTTCTTCCAGCCGGACGTGGGCGGCACCTACCTCACCAAACCGCTGCACACCAGTTACCTCAAATCATTGTCATGCTTCACGTATGACTGCAGGGCTACTTCCAGCCCGACGTGGGCGGCAAGAACATTCCCGTGGCGGCGGGCGAGCTGTCCGACCTGGCGGGCGACGAGCCGCTGTTCAAGGCGCTGTACAAGTGGTGAGGATGTGCTCAGTCATTGTCATTTTTTGGAGAAGGAACTTATGCTGTTGTGGCAGAGGCAACGAACCGCTGTTCAAGGCGCTGTACAAGTGGTGAGGATGTGCTCAGTCATTGTCATTTTTTGGAGAAGGAACTTATGCTGTTGTGGCAGAGGCAACGAACCGCTGTTCAAGGCGCTGTACAAGTGGTGAGGATGTGCTCAGTCATTGTCATTTTTTGGAGAAGGAACTTATGCTGTTGTGGCAGAGGCAACGAACCGCTGTTCAAGGCGCTGTACAAGTGGTGAGGGCGCTTGTTAGCGAGTCATCTTGCTATTTGCCTGCTGTTGCGGCAGGAATTGTTTGAGGAGCCGCAGATCTGGCGTGCCGCGTGCAGTGAATCGCAAGCTCGTCGCTGCTGGCGGCCGTGCGCAGCCTGCAATCCTTGCCCCCCAGCCCAGGTAAATCCTCGTCTCCCCCTGCCACTCCCTCCCAACCAGGTTCATTGAGAACGACGGCGTGTTCAATCTGGGCCTTGCCTTCCTTCACGGCATACACGTCATCTGACTGTCATCGTATCTTTCCTCCCAACCAGGTTCATCGAGAACGGCGGCGTGTTCACGCTAAAGTTTGCCTTTAATCAGTGGCGCGCCCGCCATCTCACTGCCCCTCAGTCCCTCCCAATCAGGTTCATCGAGAACGGCGGCGTGTTCACGCTAAAATTTGCCTTTAATCAGTGGCGCGCCCGCCATCTCACTGCCCCTCACTCCCTCCCAACCAGGTTCATTGAGAACGGCGGCGTGTTCAAGCTGGAGTTTGGGCCCAAGGCCTTCATCGTGGTGTCCGACCCCGTGGTGGTCCGCCACCTGCTCAGGGTGCGCAACCGCCCAACTGAGGCTGTACATGCATGCTGTATGCAGCAGCCGTGGTTGTGCGCGTGATCGCGAGAGTTTGCTTTGCTTGCCGCACTGCAGGGGGGCTGTGCCAGCTGCCTCCATGGTCCGGCCATTGTTAGGTGTCAAATATGTGTTTTGAACCAAACAACCCTGCAGGAGAACTACACCAACTACGACAAGGGTGTGCTGGCCGAGATTCTGGAGCCCATCATGGGCAAGGGCCTGATCCCGGCGGGTGAGGCAAGGGTTAGGGGTTGCTGCAAGCGTTGGGTATCAATGCCAGGCAGGGATCTGCAAGGCAACGCATTTTAAGGGTTCAAGGAAGGCCTGATCCCGGCGGGTGAGGCAAGAGGTAGGGGTGCGCAAGCTTGGTTGCCAATGCCGGTGAGGACAGGGGTGTGCAAGGCAGTGCACTTTAAGGGCCTCAGGAGGGCCTGATTGCGCGGGTGCGGGAGGCAAGGGGTAATGTGAGACAGTGCTGCTGCAAGGGGGGAGTGGCCCCTGCCTCACCGCTGTTTCCGCTGCCTTGCTGTACACTGGTCTCGCCTGGACTGATTTGTGAAATGGACCTGTGCTGCCTGCTGCCTTGTGCCACAGACATGGACACCTGGAAGGTTCGCCGGCGCGCCATTGTGCCTGGTGAGCTTCCTTTGGGGTTGACAGCTAGTCTAGTCTAGTCTAACAGCTTTGTGCCAGCGCCTGAGGGTCGACAGCTGCTAGGGCGCCTTGCTGCTGGACCGTAACAAGCAGCCAACTGGCTGGCTGCAAGCCGTCCAGCCCATGCATGCTTCAATTGGTGCATCTCCACTTCCCGCAGGCTTCCACAAGGCCTACCTGGAGGCCTGCATTGCCATGTTTGGGCGGTGCACGCAGCAGACGGTGAACAAGCTGGAGGCGCTCACGGCGGGGGCGGCGCCCGGTGAGCCCTCGCTCTGCGGTGCTGCTCAAACTTGTGCTTTGCCGAGCGGGGCTGGACAGCGCGCCAGCCTGCGGTGGCGGGGGCAGCAGGGGCGGCAAATGGTGGCAAACGCAGTTTCAGTTGATGTGTGCAGGTTTGTGTGCAGTGTGTGCGGAAGAGGGCGCGAGTCTGGGAGCGGGGGCTGCTGTGCCGGGTGGTGGAGACTGACGGTGTTGTTTGTGCGCAGGCTCCCCGCCCGTGATTGACATGGAGACTGAGTTCCTGAACCTGGGGCTGGACATCATCGGTGCGGAATTGGTTTGTCTTGACCGGGCATGGGTTGCATGCAGCCAGCCCTGCCGTGCCTCTTTGTGAAATACCTGTTGCGCTGGCTGGTGCTGTCTGCTTGCTGGGTCGTCAAGCCGGGTGCTACGTGCGAGCGCTGCTGGAGCATCCAGCGCTGCTGCCGTGCCATGCACGGCCAGCCATTCATAAGATCTGACATCAAGTGCTGCAATATTTAACAAGGTTAACTCGAATAGCTTCGTTAAATCGCCATTGCATTTGCACTGCGCAATTACAGTGCACACCGCCTCCCCCTCCTCCTCCCAGGCCTGGGCGTGTTCAACTACGACTTTGGATCCATCACCCGGGAGTCACCTGTCATCAAGGCAAGACAGACAGATTTGGGGCTGCCTTACGTGCCACCTATGCAACGTGCCGCTGATCCAGCGTGCCGCTGACCTATCGTGCCATAGGACAAGTGTCCCATGCCGCCCGTTGGCTCACGGTGCCTTCCTGCCTGCCCGCAACCAAGCAGTCCAGCGCGCCTTTGGCTGGTTTGCCTTTGGCTCACTGTGACTTCCTGCCTCCTCACCCGCAGGCGGTGTACGGCGTGCTGAAGGAGGCAGAGCACCGCTCCACATTCTACATCCCCTACTGGAACCTGCCGCTGGCCAGCGTGCTGGGTGAGCGGGAGCAAAGGGCACGAGCACTGCTGCGGCAGCTGTTTTGGGTGCCCGCATTTTGCGCAGAAACACTGCAACAGCTTGCAGCATGGGGTCGTCAACTGGACACATCTGCATCTCCGTCCATTGCACCCGTAATCCTGCAGTGCCGCGGCAGCGCAAGTTCCAGGCCGACTTGGCCGTCATCAACGAGTGCCTGAACGAACTGATTGAGACGGTGGGTGGGGTGGAATGGCTGCCGGGTGCCAGCAAACAAATTTGGTCGGCAGGTCGGCCAGGAACCTGCTGGCATGCTTGGCTTGGCAGTGGCGAGTTGGGACCCCTCTGTGCAGCAGCAGGCTGGGTGAGCTACTGCAGCAGTATAGCTGCGCGTTTTGGAACAATGCTGCACCACTCGTTCCCCTGCGGCTGCCCCACAACAGGCCCAGGCGACGCAGGAGGACCTGGTACTTGCGTCTTTGTATGTCAAACTGCCCGTCATTCTGTGTTGCTGTTCTGCAGGCCAAGGCGACGCGGCAGGAGGAGGACTTGGAGGCGCTGCAGGCCCGCGACTACTCCAAGGTGGGTTGGCACTCGTGCATTACTATTCACGGCTGGTTTTTGTGCTGTTGCAGCCTCAGCCTGGGAGGATCCGCTGCTGCACCACCTGATGGTTGGGTGCTGGGCGCTGTGCAGGTGATGGACCAGTGCACTGTGAATTGATGTTGCAGGTCAAGGACGCGTCGCTGCTGCGCTTCCTGGTGGCTGCTGCGCTTCCTGGCGGCCATGCAGAGGTCGCCCTAACCTTGCAGTGTGTCGCACACTGCGTTTCTTTCCTCAGGTCAAGGACGCCTCGCTGCTGCGCTTCCTGGTGGACATGCGGGACGCCGACCTGGAGGCCAAGCAGATGCGGGATGACCTCATGACCATGCTCATCGCGGGTGCGTGCCTGATTGCTTTCTACTTACAAAGGCTGCCGGGTGCAATTGATTGCGCCGGGGATCCAGCGCAAACTATCTTTGCAGTGGGCTGGTGGGTATGTGCAAGGGGGCCGGTGCTGCATGGTGCACACGCGCGCCGTACTGCCCCAGCGGCAGGGGCACGCCGCCGCCGCATCGACATTTCCCGGCCAGAGTCCCACCGCCCCGCCGCCCCTCCTTGGTGCAGGCCACGAGACCACGGCTGCGGTGTGCACCTGGACGCTCTTCTGCCTCATGCAGAACGAGGCTGCTGAGGCCAAGATCCTTGCGGAGATTGATTCGGTGGTGGGCGACCGCGTGCCGAGTGAGTGGGCGGTGGTGACAACTTGCTTTGGGCTGTAGCTTGGCTGGTGGAATGTTTGCGTGTGCTGTGGCGGCAAACAAAGCGTGCGCGGGTGCAGTGCACTGCATCGACATCGCCTCCAAGCCCTGCCTCGCCACACGGCTTGCTCCCCTCCTGCTCCCATTCGCAGCCAGCGAGGACATTGGGCGCATGCCCTACCTGCGCATGACGATAGCGGAGAGCATGCGGCTGTACCCGCAGCCGCCCATCCTCATCCGCAGGTGTGTGCGGCCTCTGTGGGCTGTGTGGGACGTGAAAGTGTACCCTGTGGAACTCCAAAGAAAACGCTGACTTATTACCGCTGCCAAAGGGTGCATGTTAGCTGGCCGTGGATGCAAGCTTCCGTGACATCCTTTGTTTTTCGCCGTGTCCTGTTCCAGGGCGCTGGGCGACGACGTGCTGCCCCCGGGCCTGAACGGCGACCCCAACGGCTACCCCATCGGCAAGGGCGCCGACCTGTTCATCTCCATGTGGAACCTGCACCGGTGCGCACTGCAGCCAGCAGGAATTGCTGCATTCTTCACTGAAACTCGTCAACATACAGTAGCCTTACTACGATGTGGCGCAGCTGGATACCCTGAGACAACCCAGCTGGGGCGTTTGCACGTAAATGACCAGCATGCTGTTGGCATGCCTCCAACCGCGCACCACTCCTCCCTGCCGCCCCGCAGCTCGCCGCACCTGTGGAAGGACCCAGACGCCTTCCGCCCCGAGCGCTTTACCGGTGGGTGCCACATGCACGTGTTTGTTGACATACGCGGCGGCTGTGGATGGCCGCTGCTCAGGGGTTCCGGTCCCCTGCTTGCACCAGCAATGCATGCTCGCCAGCCCCGCTTCACTCACTCCACAAACACCCCATGCCTACGTGCAGAGCGGTTTGAGAACCCGGGCTTTGGTGGCAAGTCAGGCCTTCCCTTGCGAGTTGCGCTTGGCATAGTCGAAACCCACCTGTTCTCTCCCTGCAGAGCGGTTTGAGAACCCGGGCTTTGGCGGCAAGTGGGCGGGGTACAACCCGGAGGCACAGGGCGCCTCGCTCTACCCCAACGAGATTTCCTCCGACTTTGCCTTCCTGCCCTTCGGTGCGTGGTGGCAGCGCTGCTGCGCTGCACTGTGCTGTGCTGCGCTGCGCTGTGTAGTGCCTGTTTGGGCATGTTTCCTTTTGCGCTGCCTTTGGTGGCTCTTGGAGGGTGTGTCAGGACTGCCGCCGCACGGGCGGCTTCACTTGGCTGCCGACTGCCGGCTGGTTCACAAAGGCAAGCAGCGTGCTGACCTGTCCTTCCTCATTCTCCCCCTGTCCTTCATCCCATCCAATTGCTTCCTTCCCATCCCTTCCTCTCCTCCACAGGCGGCGGCGCGCGCAAGTGCATCGGCGACCAGTTTGCCATCACCGAGGCGGCGGTGGCGCTGGTCATGGTGCTGCGCCGCTTCCGCTTCCGCCTGCAGGACCCGCAGTCGGTGGGTTAGCTGTCAAGGCCGCCCCTGCTGGGGCTGTGCTGTTGAATCAGGCAACTAGGGGTTTGTTGTCGTACTGACGCATTTGGTAATTGGCCTGCCTTGGGTCCTGGCGTGGATGGCTGCCACAGGGCCCGCAGTCAGTGGGTGGTGTGTTCTGGTGGCTGTTCAATTCTTACAGCACTGGATTGTCTGTTTGCAGGCGCACTGCACTGGGGGATGGCTGTCCGCCGCTCTGCTGCCCTGCTGCTACCCGGGCCCGGGAGCAATGTGCATGCATGCCACACAGCCACATGTCCCACCATGCCGCTGCTGGCACTGAGCTTCCCCACCTGTACCACTCGTCCTTGCAGGTGGGCATGGCCACGGGAGCCACCATCCACACAGCCAACGGCCTCAAGTGCACCGTGGAGCGGCGGGCGGCACCGGCAGCGGCGGCCGGTGCGGCAGCAGAGCCCGCCATGGCCAGCTGAGCGGCGCGAGCGTGTGAGCGGCCATGCACTGTCCCACTGGTGCAGCCATGATTTTGACAGTTTTCCGCCTTTTCATTTCTTCCGTTCTACCTGTTCACTTGGTGACGCTGCTATTTAACAACGCGACTTGCCCGCAACACAAGTGATCGGGCGCACGCCGCAAGGGCGCCGCGGCAGGCCTCTCCCCGCCGTCGCCCCAGCCCAGCCGCCTGAACGCTCTGACGGCTCGATCCTCTGACTGTTGGCACTCCACAACCTTCTCAAGCAAGGGGGAGGGCCGTGCGAGACGCATGCATGCGGGGGTCGCCCCCCCTGCTCAGCGAAGCGTGGACCGCGACCCGCCTGCCCTCTCGGTACTGCTACAGCACATCGGGCGAGCAATCTTGTTGGGCAGGGTGGAATCAAGCGCGGAAGAGCAGAGCTGCGACACACAACCCTAAGCCCCAGCGGCGCGTGACCGAGGCGTCTGCGAGCTTGGTGAGGTCCGCAGGTGTGTAGCTAACACGATCCGCACCTTGCATGCTTGCGGTGCGGCCCTGCCGTCCTCGCTGCCGCCGCCGCCGCTGGCCGCCGCCGCTCCCCCTGCCTTCGCCGAGCTGAAACCTTGCTCCCTATTCCCCCCAGCAGCTGCGCGGCCTGTAGTGCTTCACAGCATGGGCAAGACGCTGGCCATCTGCCGGCGGGCGGTGCTGCTGCCCGGCGAGCTGCTTCCAGAGCGTTTTCGGCAGCCTGGACGCCACCATGTGCGCTCGGCTGCCTCCTAATGGGTTGGCTTGCTGCTGGGG